>ENA-OUQK01000026-OUQK01000026.1-human-gut-metagenome-genome-assembly--contig:-NODE-26-length-140147-cov-7.005489_pt1 | contig 140147 bp, 127 predicted proteins | sample MGYA00237954_ERZ548842 | MGnify/ENA primary metagenome ERZ548842 (study PRJEB26490, sample SAMN05194704) | human gut metagenome | biome: terrestrial biome; feature: human-associated habitat... | reverse complement strand
GGATATAAATCACCACAATGACTATTTGTAATTAAAAGGCACGCCAAAAAGCGTAATACAACTATTCGATTATCTTTATATTTTTTATTTTCCATTACCAATTTCTCATTTTTCAAAATAATAAACGTCTATTTCACCATACATATTGACTATTTTCCCTAATTCCTCAACTTTATATCCTAATTCCGATATTTTATCTATAACTTCTCTATTGCTTGCACGCGCAGGAACAATAAAATAAAATCGGTTATCTGCATCCAAGTATTTGTCTCCCCTCGACAGTATAAAATCAGAATATAATGTTTTTACCTTTAACATCTCGGTATCTTTACTATTGAATATTCTTTTTTTATTTTTATCGTCCCAATATATCTTATAGCAGTCTGCACCACCGTAATTTCTTCCCGATATATTTATTTCATAATCTATAATATCTAATATAAATACATTTTTTGTTTTTGAAAAATCCATTTTTTTAAATGCACAATCCAACAAATCATCATAAAAAGAATATTCCAAATTATATGCATATAAATCACCCAATATCGGATATTTCCCATCTACACCCGAAACAATATTCATGCCTTCCCGCTTATCAGATTTATATGCCAATTTATATATTTCTTTTTGCCCAGTATTTATTGAATCCGCATATAATATAATAGACGGATCAGTTGTCCAAAACGTCTGAAATATCATCAATATATCAAGACAAATAATTGATAGATTTTTAAGCTTTCTGCTTGTAAATGATTCAATAAACAAAGGAATCAGTAGTGCAAATATCAAAGAAAACAGTGTCGTATATCTTGGGCAATTTGCATCAGAATTATATAACATTAATAACAATAAAACCAACAAAGAACTAAGATACAACGAATAAACGATAATCATATTATTAGATGAATCACTTTTTCGTTTATTTGTCCACACTATCCCTACTATTATCAATAACACCAATAACCAACGAAATCCAAAAACAAAAGTCTGCAAGAGTGTATTCATAATTTGATTCTTATCTAACAAATTAATCATCGATGTACTTACAAATGTTCCATAAAAAGATTGCGATGTAAAATAGTCTCCATATTTAAACAAAACCATAAAACATAAAACTGGAAACAGCCATAAAAAAACTTTTTTCCATGACCACCAATTCATAAACTGTTTAAAAAAGGATTTTTTATTTTTATTGATATATACATCCGTTATCATATAAGCAAATAGAAAAAACACATAAAAAGCAAAGCCCGTTATCTTGGTAAACGACAACAAAAATCCAGTAAACGAAATCAATAAATCATTTCCTTTTATTACCGCAGCTAAGAACCAAACCGCAAAAAATGTAACATTCCAATCCATATCAATATATGAAAATAGACCAACAATATATGGAGAGAACGCAAATAACAAACTAATCATGGAGGCCTGAAAGTTTGTAATATCTAGATATATCTTCTTTATTAGCCAATGAAGTATACATAAAGTAATAACCGTGATAACAAGATTAGCTATATATACTCCAATTATCCTACCTGGTAAAACAGCTTCTAAAGGAGCCGCAAACAGTGCCAATCCCTGTGCCCATTTCCAACAATTAAATGCACCTAAAAAGGATAAAAAATCCAAATTAAATAATTTTGTTGCCCTTACTAAACTGCCATAATAAATATTTGCATCATACCTTGGGACATTATTAAATTGCAGCAATTCAACAACAATTACAACACCTATAACCAATAATAAACTAAATGGAATTTTAATTTTTGAAGAAGATTTATTTTGAAAAATAATCTTGCCAAATAATATTGAACATAGATTAACTAATATTACAAATAAAATATTTCCAAAATGTAAAACAGTTGTCCCCTTTACAAATATAAATATATCACAAAAATAAGAAACTATAATTGAAATAATAAATATTGCATTTATAAAATATTTATTATTCTGATAAATATTTTTTCTGTCTTTTCTATATTTATGCACTAACATCAGAAAAACACAGCATAATAAAAGCGGCAAAAGCATGAAATTAATCATATATGTCAAAAATGTAATAACACCTGTTCGCTTATATGTTAAATTTCCATTATTCTCCCACTCCAATAACTCAACGTCATCTGTACCCAGGAACAACCATTTTGCAATCGCAGCAGTAATAGAATTCTTGACCGCAAATTTTTCTGTTGATAAATATTGTGTTGTAACAACCGCGCTTTTTGCAGCAACAATACCTTTAGGCGCTAGTTCATAGTTCACGGAATAAGAACTGTATACTTTCACATCGTTATCTATTGCCACAATACCATACGAAGTATCTCCGCTGATAGTTCCTTTATTTATACAATTCGCAATCGTGCCTTGATAAAACTCTCCCGCAATACCTGCCGCACTATTTCCACATATATTTGCATAGTTTATACAATTAGCAATTACGGCATTCTCCCCTACTGCTTGCCCCGCAATCGCACCCGCAACCCTACCTTCTATATGCCCACTAATTATCTTGAGATTGACTACTTTTCCTCCCAAGCTTCCAAAAAGACCAGCATGCTCTTGCTCTGCAATATATAATTTACTAATACCATATCCATTTCCATCATAAATGCCCCAGAACGATTTTCCGCCTGAGGTATTTCCTATTGGTTCCCATTTTTCACTTTTTAAATCAATATCACATGTCTGTCGAAAATATATTCCTTGAAATGTTTCCCCTTCATTCACCAAATCTCTTAAATGATATAAATCTTCACAATTTTGAATTAAATATGGTTCTTTACCTGTCCCTTTTCCTGTAAAATCTTCACTTTTAGCATGCACATTCAAACACATCAACATACATACACTGATAACAGTGAGCAAAAAAAAGATTTTTTTTGTATAGAATCTCATAAATAATCCTTACTCCATTTACTATTCAAAATATTTGTATACTTTTGATATAACTTCATCCACAGTTTCTCCCATGTTATAATACAATGGAAGCCGAACAATTCGTTCACTTTCCTTTGTTGTGTATTTGTCCTCACCTGCAAATACACCATACTCTCTTCCTGCCGGAGCCGAATGAAGTGGGATATAATGAAATACCGTTAATATATCATTTTCTTTCATATAATTAATAAATTTCGTTCTTTCCTCTATATTATCAAGCTTAATATAATACATATGTGCATTATGCTCGCACTCTTCTGGAACAAACGGTGTCTCAATAACTCCCTTATCTTTTAGATACTTAAACGCCTCATTATACTTGTTCCAACTATTCATACGATCGTCAAAAACCTGCTGTGCAACTTCCAACTGTGCATATAAATATGCTGCATTCAAATCACTTGGAAGATAGGAAGATCCCGCCGCAACCCACGTATATTTGTCAACTTGTCCTCGAAGAAATCTACTCCGATCTGTTCCCTTTTCACGTACAATCTCCGCTCGATCAGAATCTTTTGCATCTCTGATAAGGATAGCACCACCCTCACCCATACTATAATTCTTTGTCTCATGGAAACTATAGCATCCATAATCACCGATTGTTCCTAGACTTTTTCCCTTATACTTTGACATAACACCCTGCGCAGCATCTTCAACAACCTTCAAATTATATTTTTCAGCTATTTCCATAATTGTATCCATTTCGCAAGATACCCCTGCATAATGTACAGGTACTATCGCAACCGTTTTATCAGTAATCGCATTTTCGATCAGTTTTTCATCAATATTCATTGTATCTGGACGAATGTCAACAAATACAACTTTTGCGCCACGCAACACAAAGGCATCTGCAGTTGATACAAAAGTATAAGATGGCATAATAACTTCATCACCAGGCTTTATATCACATAAAATCGCAGCAAGCTCCGTCGCATGTGTACATGAAGTCGTAAGCAAAGCTTTAGCAATTCCCGTTGTGTCTTCAATCCATTTATTACATAATTTTGTATAATATCCATCACCACATATCTTGTTTCTGGATATCGCATCCTGCATATATATTATTTCTTTACCCGTTACTGGTGGTACATTAAAACTAATCATAATCCCTTATCTCCATTATCATGTTTTTACAATGTGTATATACTTTTTGTTAACAGATTCAGCTTGATTGTCTTATTCATTCTCTGCATCATATGATTTACATATTCATTCAACTCATCTGTATGCTTTATTCCATAATCACAGTGTTCTTCATCATCTAAATATATGCCATTATGTGTTTCATTAAATCCGTCAATTCCGCCCAAATACACTTCCTTGACACCTACTTTTTCCATTGTCTTTAACAATACCGCAAATGCGACATCGGGAATTGCATTTTCCTCAGTATCCAAAACATCTTTATAACGCACAGTATAATCAAATTCACCGCTTGTTTTTGTAACATTCGATGTTGCTATAATCTTATATTCCCCTTGATGTCTTGAAAGTTTACTAGCAATCTGCACATATTTCTTCGAATTACTCAGGAATATCATATCAGGCGAAATGTTATCTGGTATATAATTCATAGAAATAACTATTGGATTATTCTCGTTAATAAAGTTCTTTAAGAGTTCTTCCTGTTCCGTCACACTATCCCCAGTTCCCAAAAGAAGAAGCTTTCTGCTTCCAAACAATTCCTTTAGTGCCTGTACATCTAATGTATCATCTATATCATTTTCCTGATACTCCAAGTACAACTGTTCCATATATTTTTTATCATATAACAGTTTTTTATCTCCCTGAAGTCGCCCCAACAATTCATTAATCTGTTTAACTGAAAGTGTTTTCTTCTTCATTAAATCCGATACATATGTTGGATGGCAATCATTAGATGCTGCCAAATAGAAGAACATATTATACCCCCATGTTGCCGGAGTATAAAAACTTGTTATATTGGCATCAATCGCCTCTAAGAATTGGCTAATATCATAATTTTTACCTAAGTTACTGTTCATGTACATGGCAATCAATTCGATAGGAGCATTACCGGCGCTTTTGCCCATGCCATAGATGGTTCCGTCTACAAGCAAAAGTCTGTCTGTAACCTGACTCATCATGGTAATGCAATTTGCATAACCCATCTGGAAATTATTATGTGCGTGATATCCTAACCCAATTTCTGGCAACAAATATTGATCTAGCAGATCAAAATAATGTTTCAAATTATTTTGATGCATCAATCCATAAGTATCCACCATGGAAACTGCATATGGTTTCACTTCATTTGCGAGTCGGATCAAGTCCATCATTTCGTCATCTGTATAGCTTGTAACCGATACCAACTGAGCAAAAACTTTATATCCAAGTTTCTTAAGCTCAGCGCAAAAACTCATAGCTTCATTCCGGAGATGTTTTTTAAAAATCACTCGAATCGCATCTAAATATGATTCCTCACATGGTTTGATATGCGCCAACGAACATGTACCATAATCAATCATCCCTACAATCAAAGAATTTTTTCGGTCAAGATTTCCAAATATCTTCTGAACACAATCCGTATCTGGCATAATACTTCTATTAATATCAAATGGTCTTCTTTCATCTAAAAATCCAATCTCGATATAATCTACATTTGCATCTACCAACCGTTCAAAGATACTAACCATATTATTATGTCCAAACTTCCAGTCGTTAACGTATCCTCCATCTCTCAGTGTACAATCTAACAGCTTTATTTCTCCCATGTATGAAATCTCCATTTATCAATATTCGTGCCATAATGACGCCTTTTTTAATTTTATAGCATCACATACTTTATGTCAATTTTTATTTAACTCAAGTTTACAGGCACCGCGCATCTGTGGTAAAATTTGCATTATAGGTCTTCTTTTTATCAATGATTCATGGTACAATAATAGTTAAAATTATCAATGAAAGGTTTTAAAATGTTTAAAGATAAATTAACCAACAATAAATTTATTGTATCTTTACTTATAAATCTTACTTTCCTGTTTCTTGCTCTATTATTCTGTGACATGAAATATGAAGTATCTGATGACTTTATTATGGATGCGATATTATCCGGAGCTCTTGGACATAATTACAACGAACACTTACTTTTCTCTAACATCCTATATGGTTATCTTCTTAAGTTTTTATATTCCATTACCGAAAAGATAAGTTGGTACTTCGTTTTTCAAGTCGTAATTTGCTTCGTTTCCTTAACATCTCTCTGTTATATAGTTTTGAAGCGAAACAACTCACTTATAGGATTAATTTTTTGTCTTATTTTTGTTTCCTTTTTCTCTGACGATTTGTATATTTTGGTACAATTTACCAAGACCGCTACGGTTGCAACATGCGCAGGAGGAAGTATGTTTTTATATGCTATTTTTTATTCAGAAAAAAGGCGAAAACATATGATAATCGGTGCACTATTAACAATTCTTGGGTCAATGATCCGTTTTCAATGTATCTTTATTGTACTTGTTTTTCTTTTTATAGTATTTATAAAGTATGCTTTTACTATCAAGGAATTCAATACTCATTTTTTTATTAAAAATTTATTGTATTGTGTAATTCTCTTTATATCAGTTTTATGCGTTATGGGAGTAGATAAAATTATTTGGAATAATTCACCGTCCTACAAACAATACCGAGAATTAAATGAATTACGTGCATCCATTACAGACATTAAAACATATGATTATTCGTCCTATGCTTCTTTTTTTGAATCAAAGGGATTAGATGAAATTGACTTTCATATGATTGAATCATGGAATTTACTAGATCAGAACATTTATACCCCTGAAATTCTAACAAACTACTCCACTGTCAAAAAGGAGGTTCATAAAAAATATATACTCTCTGTAAAGCACTTGATAAACGCTTTTCGTGACAGGAAATATCAATCATATACTGTTGTTTGGGGTTTAATATTAATGATGTTTATTCTATTATTTATTGATCCCCATAAATTTATTTGTATGATTCCCGATTTTATTATAGCCGGTTTCCTTCTTGTATACTTTTTTATACGCGGTCGAGTTGTATATCGAGTAGAATACTGCATTTTTTTATGTCTTGCAGTTGGTCTGATTACTTCGTTAAATGTGACGACCCTAAATAATACATATAAATTATCATTAAATATTTTAGGTGCTTTCATTCTATTATTGAAGGTTCCTTTATACATCCCAGATACAAATTATAAGACAATGTCGGATGAGATATATTCACAATATATTTCTGATACCATGTTTCGTTCATATGATTTCAATATAAAAAAATACAGATGTGATATCTCGCACAGACGACCGCATGCGGATTTAATAGACCACATTGAATCAGATAACGAACATTATTATTTAATGGATTTTTCCTCAACCATTCAGTTAATATATTATAATTACAAGCCATGGAAGCGGCTTCCAGTCGGATACTATAATAATTATTATTTTTATTTGGGCGGAGTTACTTATGGTTATCCTTCAAATAATACATGCTGGGCAGAAAACAATATTAATTTTAAATCTCCACTAAAAAGCCTTGTAAATGACAAAATCATCTTGGTGGACAGCCGCCAATACACTACGAAATTTGAATATCTGAAAAAATACTATTATAAAGATATATCTGCGGAGCTTATCACCACAATCAATGGATTTAAATTATGGAATTTTTACGAATAAAGAGGACTATATATGTATATGATTACCCTTTTCCCAAAATGCAATTTAGAATCTGCTTCAAAAATATAACCTATAGGCTTACCAAAAGAATGATTGTGCATCTTAGACACAATCATTCTTTTTTATCTTTCTAATCAACTGTTTTTCCAACTCAATTACCAAAGAATCTTTCAATACCGTCATCACAATTCCATACACGCCAAAAAAGCAAACCGCAGATATCACAAGCGTTGGAAATACGCCGACTCCTAGCAATTTTACCCAGAAAGATGCGGCACTTCCAAGTCCGACTGCGACAAGAATCTTTCCATATGGAAGCTTCTGAAATATCCCCATTTTCAGATCTCGAATCGCTACACATTGCCAGCCTAACACAACAGCTTCCGCAACCAGTGTACCAAGCGCTGCACCTGCTGCGCCATAGATTGGAATAAAAATCGTATTTAACACCAAATCTACAATCGCTCCTGCAATCTCAGAATATAATACCTGTTTTTCTCTTCCTAATGGTACCATCATCTGAATGCCAGTCACATTGCTGATGCCAATCAGCGTAAGCGTCGGCATGATTATCTGCATTGGTATAATAGCTCCGGCATACGCTTTACCAGATAAGAAGAAAATTCCTTCTTTCGCATAGATCATAAAATAAATCGAAAAAGGGATCGCCACAAGGAAGATAAAATGCATTGTTTTCTTCAATATTCTTGAAAACTCGTCCATCATACCTTTATCCACATAATAAGACGCTCTTGGTAGTAAAACCGTGCTTGCAGAAGTCACTACGCTAACCATAATTGACTTGATCTTTACTGCGGCTGAATAGTATCCAACCTCCACCTTATCTTTCATGAACCCAAGCATGACATTATCCAGATTTGTATATATCGTTGTCGCCACAGACATTGAGAAAAAGACCAATATCATCTTGATATGACGTCTAATATGATAACCTCCGATTGGTTTTAAATAAATATATTTACGAAGATTTATAAAATTTAAAACATTCGAAGCAGATGTAGCGAGAATTGTCAAAAAACCATACTGCAAACAATCCTCTGGATCACGAACAAGCATAAATGTACTGATCAACGCTACAACCTTGAATATCAAAGAACGTACCGTAATATACGTATATTGCTCTAATGCTTTGTATAACCATTCTACGCCAAGTGCATTCAGCAATATCGTCGCACCAATAATCAAAAGTAATGTATGTTCTTCCCGAAACTTTGGAACGACCGCAAGCGAAATAAAGAACACAGCATATACAATTGCAGACATGAACAGATTGATAAACAACAATTCATGAACCGCACGGGTTAACTCTTCTTTATTGTCTCTCACTTTTGCACATAGCCGGATACCATAGGTCGGAATTCCAAGCTGCGCAAACATTGCAAAATACGTCACAACGGCCGTCGCAAAAGCGACTCTTCCTGTTCCTACCGGAAGCAGGATTCTTGACACATACGGGAATGTAATCAAGGGAAAAATAAAGGATGACATAGACAGCAATGCATTCATCACCATATTTAATTTTACAGACTTTGTCTTTATCTCAGCCATTACAGTTATTTCCCGGTATCAATCACACCAAGTATTGATACTTCATTCTCCACACATAAATCAACCATATCATACACTCGCTGATAAAGCGATACACCCTTCTTCTCAATCATAACTGCCGCTCCTTCTGCAAAAAGCTTGGACATTGCCTCGCTATCAGTAACAATCTCTGCTAATACATCCAGCTGAATGCCTTGTTTTTCAAGTTTCTTTACGAGATCTTCCTGCATATTTTCACTAATATTCCTCATATCACTGGATATCAGCGCTAACTTTGTAATCTCCTTTTTCTTACATGCCGCCAAAATTTTTGCTACCACAAATCCTAGTTGCTCCTGCATTTCAGATTCTGATATGTTTCCCAGCAATTTCATCCCCATAGTAAGTGTGTAATCCGTGTCTGCAACAATAACTTTGCTGTACATAAAACATAATAACAGGATCACAATGGAACCTGCCGCGCCCAATACACCTCCTACCAGTCCATATTTTATGAGTTTTTTCTTATCCACATGTGGCGCTGGCACCGCATCTGCAGTTGTTCCCGTCTCCTCCAGTTTTTCTTCTTTTAACGCCTGTTCTTTCTCGTCCTCGACAATGCCATTATAATAAGTTAATGTATTCCCAGATAGTGCATCCACCGCATTTTTCAACCGATCCTTTGTATTCACACGTTCTGTATATATCGTCCTTTGCACATTATAAATTGTATCAGAACGAACGACCGCAGTCTGAGTATCTGTCATCGCAAGGGTATGTTTTTGCACATTTTTTAGTTCACCGGCATATTGAATCAAAGTCTCTTTTGCTAGTTCGTCCAATCCCGGAACCAAATTTGTCCCATATACATACAGACATAATCCTCCGTTTGTTTGCATAGCGGAGTCATAAGATACATCCAGCAGCTCTTTAATCTGTGCAGCTGTATAATCCCCTTTCAGGTCCTTCGATTCAGCCACCGAATCAGCCAGTCCACCATTTCGAATATACGCAATATATGCTGATAAAATCTGATTCTGAGCCTCTGTCCGTTCTTCTACAGTATCCAGTGCCACATCCAGTTTTATTTGGAACTGATATGTCTTTTGCTGCATATGATATGGCTCAATCTGCATATAAAGCGACTCATCCAAATATTGCTCCATCTCAGCCATACGATCATAAGAATACAATGCATATGAGATATCCGCTTTTTCTGTTTCTGAAAATTCCTCGTACATATCTTCCAGCTCCACCGGAGTCTGAGACTGTTCTGCATCAATTTCCCGTTTATTCTTCAAATAGCAAAGTCCTGCCAATCCCACTGCTCCGCATAGCGCTAATACAATAACAAGCGCTATATATTTTCGGATATATGCAAACACATTTTTTACTTTAATTACTCTGTCATTTTGTTGGTTCATTTATTCTGTCCTCCTATGCCACTTTGTTTAGCTTCTCAATCGCTTTTATGGAACTACATGTTTCAATACCGGAATTTTACGAATTACCCATATGATAGCAACACAAACTGCAACAATTCCTATTGGAGAAAGCAATCTCCATATTAACGATACCTCATTAACTCTTGTCAATCGTATAACCGCTTTTAATACCGACCAATGCAAAAGATAGACGCCAAAAGTATATTTATTTAAATATACTACTATTGCCCGTATCCACTTTACATCCATTATCTTTGGAGCAATTTGTTTAATTAACACAAAAACACCTATCGCGTAGAGAATACATGGAACATCATTGTATCCATTAAACGTTTTATTTACAGTCCCATCACGCATGGATAAAAAATAAGTTCCAATCATATTTGTAAACAACCCTAAAATAGCCAAAATATATATGACTATTCTATCTTTTCTTTTTATTTCTTGTGTATGTAAGAGCCAACCAACCACAACATAAAACAGATATGACATATTTACAAATAATCTAAATCCAGGATTATAAGGAACCCAATCTGTAAACTTCGCCGCAAAAGGAATTAATACATTCAACAAAAAACCTACAACACTTATATATACATATACCGATTTTCGTTTTTCCTTCTCCACTGCCGAGAATAAAGGGATTGCTAGATAGGCCGCGTATAACGGCATAAAAAACCAATAAGTCGTTACTATAGAACCGCCATTTACTAATCCCGTAATAACGTATTTAATGGTCACATTATTCCATTGTAAATTATGCATACATATGTTAAATCCTATACCTATAAAACTCCAAAATATATATGGAAAAACTGTTTTTTTCGCTCGCTTGATTAAAAACGTTTTTGTATCATATCTTTGTCTATAATCAAGCAAGTTTGCTCCTGTTATCATAAAAAAACACGGAACAGCAAAATACAATCCCGCCTCAATTATATTCGCCGATTTCCAATATCTATCTGTGCTAAAAGTCCAAAAGCAATTATTTGAATGCAAATACACAACTGCCAGCATAGATATTACATTCATCAGCATTATACTTTCACTTTTTCGCGTACTCTCTTGCATCTCCCATCCCCCTTTTTACATTTTTATCTACAATTGATTTCTGTCCTGCTAATGTAAGCACAATAAAAGGATTAAATGTAATATCAAAAAGTCTTGGTTCCGTTATACAGAAGATCATAATTATCATCAATATCCATGTATAATAATACTGCTTTTTCTGTATTGATTTTTTTAACATATATGCATATGCAAGCAATACAATACCTAAAAATAATATTCCATGATCCAACAAAATTTTTACATAAGAACAATCAACATAGTTATACGTCCCTCTTAATGTTTCTTCCATATTAAATCCAATCCATTCAATATCTTTTCCAAATAAAGAAATGCCATATTCTGACATTGCGTTTTGCCCAAGAGCCAATCTGCCTGACAATAACTTATTTAATTGAAAATATATCGTATTCTGCGGATTATAGAATGCATGTAACAAAATCGCAAAAATTGCAACTACCACTGGGGACGCAATAAATACGCCTTTTAATTTCTGTATAAATCTTCCATTGTTTACATTTAACCGATAAATTGCAAAAATTATAATTGTTATTATACTAATCAAAAAAGCGAATCTGGAGTTTGTCATTTTGTATAAATACAAACTAATTCCTAATGCTATAATATCCTCCCAAATTGACAATTTGCCCTTTTTTAAATATATATACTGCAACAATATAAATACAAAAAGAATTGCTCCCGTTGTTGTCCACGAAAAGCCAAGAAAATGGCGTATTCGGCCTCCATCCTGCCTAACATAATCTTTTATTACTCCAATTCGCGATCCGATAACGCATACAAACAATATAACAGATTGTACTGCACACGATATTTTAATAATATAGTTTTCCTCCACATTACATGCAGCGATAAAAATCAGCAAATAAAAAATTATGGTTTTATTAAATGAGCCCAAAAAGCTTATAGCAATCACACAAGATACGTCTAAAAATAATTTTATCCATTTGCGATTATATATATTTGAACATATTACTTTGAAAGCCAAAAGAATATATGCCACATATCTTGCCATTTTTGTAAATATATTTATTAACGATACTCTGTCATTACCCTGTCCAAATGCAACAGCAGTCAAATCCAAGATGTTTGCAGACATATAAACAAAAAACGCAAGAAGAAATACCACTTCTGTTTTTCGGATATTTAATTGATTGTTACCCTCATTACGAGCTATTTCTTTCATACTTCCACTTTTATTTCATTGCCTTTTCAATAGCTTGTTTTGTATAAAATCCACTGGTTAATCGTTTTGATATAAGCTTCGCGTGTTGTAACATATCCGCATATTCATCTTCTGTGAGTTTTTCAAAAATATCTTTTATCTCATATAATGAAGAAATCGTAATTCCAACCCGCTCTTGTTCGACAAATTCAGCCAAAGCTGCTTCTTTCCATATAATGACGGGAATTCCACTTGCAAGATATAAGGAGGTCTTATGTGGGTTATTCACCTTTAGGTATTCCCCATAAACGCCTGCACATGTATCAACGGATATTCCATCCCACACAAGCCCAAAGTTTCCTTCTAATTCATAAGGTAACTCTGCTGGCGGAAAAGATCCATGATAGCAAATGTTCCCTCCTGCTTGTCCTGTATAATTGGGTCCATACAATTCAAATGCAATATCTTTAGGAAGCTCATATACATAAGCCGATTTCTGCTTATCCAGATTTCCTGCAATAATACAAGAATATCCCTGCTTCCGCTTATCACGTTTTTCTATTTTTTCTCCCTCTTTACCAATCAAATAGTCAAAGATATCTAATTCAATCATCTTCTCTGATGGTATTCCTAATGCCTCGTGCATTAGTTTCTTCATTTGATGATTGTGGACAACTATATTCGTCGCATTCTTTAATACAGACACTTCCTCTAATTCCATTCTTTTTTTCTTCTTAAATGGTATTGATTTGTTTTTTATATGGCGCATATACTCTAAATCATGAATAAACAATACCACGCGAATATTTTTCTGCACGAGTTTTTTTAAAACCGATGCAAGAAAAACTGTGTGATTTCTTACCGGGAATTGAATATATATTGTATCACCTTCATGTACACAGGCTAATTTTTCTTCCCAATATTTTTTTGTAGCTATGTGCCCCATTATTTTGCTTATAACCCCGGCACGTGTTCTCGTATCTTCACCAACCACAAGATTAATCATTTTCATCCCACATTGCTTGAATATAACATCTAAATCCTCACGAGCTTTAATTCCCGCCGTACGGTTCAAATATTCATCTTCTGTTTTTTCACATATATACCAATCCATTGAGCACCTCTTATTTCTCGAATAATGATTTACATGGCAATATCTTTTCAAATGCATGAACAACCTTTTGTTTTGTTTCCTCATAATTCTCAACTTGTGATTCATTCACACATATCATCTTATATATTCCACTTTCTATTGCATGACACATGTCTGTGATATTGTTATCTTCCGAATCCCCATCATTCATATGAAACGCTTTGCCGTTTTTTCTCCAATTGTATGGTGAAAACCTTCCAGTCACTAACTGCTCATTCTTAAATATATACTGATTAACATCCTCCGCACTGCGAAACTTATTTCTACATACCCGATCCAATATCTGCTCATTTTCTCTCCAAACCTGTTCATATGTAGACTTTAAGTATGAAGATGACAAATGAGAATATTCAAGTCCGAAGAAATCATGTCTACGCCATAGCAAAAAACTCCAATTCATCATTAGTGCTTTTTTATCCTTTACTAAATAAAACTTCTTCCTTTGCTTTTTTAATACTTCCTTCCTATCATATTTAGAGTTTAATAAAATCATATTATTTAATAAAATATGCATAAAAACATCTTGTTTATTTGGAGATATCGGATCTTCTACCGCCATATCACACGGAAGACCATTTTTAAAAAAATCTTCCGGTTCTACTTTTGAAGTTATAAACACATCATCATTAAAATAGACAAAATGCTCTGAAAGATTTTTTATTCTATGAAAATTCAATTCTATTGTATGCGAACTGAATGTCGGTAAATATTCATGGGGAATATAATCCTCATGATTAACAAGCACTAATTTATCGTGATTTTCATTTAGCCAATCTGGTTTCTGCCCACAAGTAACAAAATATATTTTATGAACCCATGGCGCATATTTCTCCACACCACGAAACCAATATTTTAAAATATCCCAATCCCGATACCTCGCATCCGTTATATCTACTGGCTCATCAATTTTTCCACTATACTTATTTTTATTCTTTCTCCATTCTAGGTCACTACCATCCACCCATGGAATAACAAAATCAATATCCATTTTTTACTTTTTCTCTCCTAATAATGTTTCTAATCGTCCAACCTCTGTATTTATATCATATCCGGCTTTCATAGCTAATTGGAATAGCGTGTCTCTTTTTTCACAGTATTCCGCATTTAAAATTCTATCCGCCCATACTTCTGCCGATTCTTCCAGTGAAACAAATTGCAATTGTGGTGTTACCTTAACTTCTTCAGGAATTACATCTTTCGAAGCAATACAAGTAAGTCCCGTAGCCTGTGCTTCCAAAAGCGCTATCCCAAGTCCCTCAAATACAGATGGAAATACAAATACATCCATTGCTTGTAATAAATTCGGCACATCATTTCTGACTCCCAACATTTTTACAGCTGTTCCTAGATTTAACTTTTGTATCTTTTCCCGTATCTTATCTTCATCTTCCCCCTGACCTATCATCCATAGAATTGCTTCGGGTTTTTTCTTCAACACACTAGCAAAAATATCCAATAAAAATAATTGATTCTTTTGGAATTGCAATCTTCCTACGTTACCAATTACAAATTTATCCTCAACACCATATTTCTTTCTGTATGCTATTCTTATATCTTCATCATATTTGTATTGCGATATATCAATTGCATTCTTTATTTCTTTATAATTTGCACCTTGCATAATTTGTTTTGAATAAAACCATTCTCCAGCCTCTTTGGAACAGGCCCAAAAATCTGTTGCATATTTATCAATATGCCTCTTATTGTATGCATGCAACAATCCTCTAAGTTTGCTATCCATATTCATAGAATTATGACTGTGAATAATTCTTCGTTTTATTCCATATTTTTTTGCATACTTTAGATAATCAATATTTGCCAGACTACATACATTAACCCATATAGTATCATACTGAGAGGCATTTTCTTTAAAAAATTGCTGCATCTCTCTTTTATACTTCTTATAATCCTTACTTCTTGCTGTGATATGATAAATCTCACAGCCATAAGAGATCAATTCGTCTTCATAAGCAATTTTATCATGTGAATTGCACAAAAAATCAAATTTAAAATTACCACGATTTATCTTTCGAATGTAGCTCATCAAAAAGCTTTCCACTCCACCGGGATTCTCTGTCATTCCAAATATCAAAATGTTGTTCATATACTGTTTATTCCCCTTTTTTCATGCCCTTCATTCTGTTTGACACGAAGCATATATATTATTCCGGCTAACCAATTTAATTTCATTTTCATAAGTAGCACCGGTAGCATTCTTGCACTTTTACATTCTTTAACCCTAATTACATCAATTGCATTTTTGAAAATTGCCGTTTTCGCAACCGACTTCATTTTTTTGCATTTTACTCTGAACGAATACGTTCGCTGTTGAAACACCTCTCGCACCATCATAATATTAAAATGCATCATTACATATTTATCATACGCTTTTTTTATGATCTCATTTTCATCCTGTATCGCCTCTGCCGTTTTCTCCATGGCGCGAATATATTTTTCTGTTTTTTCTCCCGTCTGCACTCGCATAACAGACTGCGGATTTAATGTATAATGGTACACCATCTCTGGCTTCCAGCATATAGACACGATATGCTTCATATACCGAAGGGTAAAATCACTGTCTTCTGCAAAAGGTAGCTCTGCATCAAATCGAATATGATTTTTCTCAATGATGTCCCTTCGAAACAGCTTCGCCCACACCTGCATATACCGCGTAGGATTTTGAATCATCTGTACTCTACCCTCATCGAGTTTTCCCCCGTCAAACACTCTTTTTCGATCAGTAATCGAATTCTGCTTTTGTCCAGCTACATGTCCATATGCGAAAAAATCATATTCCCCATGTCTCGCATCATTCATCATCGTTGTAACGCCTGACCTTGCCAGATAATCATCGGCATCAACAAATGCTAACCACTCGCCCGTTGCATTCTGAATTCCCAGATTTCTTGCATTGGACACCCCTTTGTCGGATGTGAATATTTTTATGTTACTATATTTCTTTTTCAGTCGCTCCAAAACCTGCTTGGTCTCATCCGTAGATCCATTTTCTACAATCAATACTTCTGTCCGTGGTACATCTGTCAAAGATTGCACAGCTTTTTCTATTGTATCCGCAGCATTGTATGCCGGAATAATAAAAGATATCAAAACATCTGTCTGCATTTTATTTTATTCCTTATTTCAATATAATCCAAGTCGGCGTTGTATCATACATACCAATTGGCACCTGTAAAATACCAGTTACATATCTGTATACACCCCCACACCCTTTTTCTTCCTCATCCGCATTCACAGTTTCCATACTACAATCCATGAATACATATTTCGGAGACACCATGTTATAAAACTCCGCACTCAGTGTCCACCGTCCATTATTATTTGCCTGCACATAATCTGCATTTAGTTTATCATAATTTTTCTCTATAATATGGTCCTCTAATGGATGGGTTATTTTTGATAAATATAACATGGATTCTTGATTTGCCTGGATTCGAAAACAAATAGAACCGTTGTATTCTTGATATTCCCCAATTGCATCCGTTTCATCATCCCACGCATGTAATACCTTGAAACTAAGCCCTAATGCTTCAAATTGATCATCTTCTTTTACATAGTTTACATTCGTTTCTTTTTCTAAAGTTTCCCGGAACATTTGCACAAAATCCGTGTTCTGCCATTCTTTTGCATCCCTCAGATAAGTTGCATACTGCTCGTCGTTTATATGCATCGTGTAGATCTGATCAATCTGAATTCCCTGCTTGTCCTGTAGAATTTCACAAAATGCATGTGCATTGCTATCAATCGGGCTTGTCACAATCCAAGCCGTTACATGATTATCATGCGCCCGGATGATTGCTCGCAGCTTTTGTTCATACCAGCCATATCCACCATCAATGATGATCAGATTATTATTTTTATCCTCGATTGTATAACACATACTTACTTCACTTGTATTCGGCCCATACTGTGTTACAATCCATCCACCCAGATCCCGTTGTTCAACATCCGCGCAGTAATACAGATTATATCCGGCTACATTTTTATAGATCTGGTATCCATATTGATTCAAAAGGTCTTCCGGCACCGTTTTATAGTCTTCGAGCACAACAAAATCATAATTTTTCGCCATTGCCTGTGCAAAGATATAGTCATAATTTGGATTCTCAGAACGCATCTCATTCGCGATTCGAAGGCTCAGATCGTCAATGACATTGATATATCCTTCCACATTTCTGCCGTACATTAATTCAATGTCTCCGCAATACTGACGTATCTCATAACTTAAATTAAGTGCTGCAATACATTTTGGCGTTTCATCCACCGCCAGCATCTCATCACATACCTGTTGTACTCTGGCATCCACCTTCTGTTGATTGGATGCCTTAGCCATCCCAGAATGTGTATATACATTTGTGCCTTTCCATACAACCGCTGCCAGCACGAGTACAAATGCAATCACCTTTACGGCAATATGCTTTCGTTTTCTCACAAACAAAACTGTAGCATACGCAATTGCAAGGGTATTTGGCAACAGCCACATCAAACGCCAATAAATGATTTTGGAATATACATATTGGTACAGAATTGGGTTCAATACCAAAAAAGCCAGCAACACACTTGGATACACTATTTTCCGTCTGCTTTCCTTCGTTGCAAAAAACAGGTATATATATGCGACGATTGCAAAAAGCAGATACCAGCGATTTCCATAATATTCATTTACCCAATATATAATCGGCTGCATCCAAGCTCTCATGTTTTCACCTATTGTTATCTCTAAAAACTGCTATCATATTTCTTATGAAATACCTTTGCCTTTAAAAAGGAAATTCCTTTTCGGAACCAGTTTATCTTCTCCATATAGATAAATGGCAGTTCCTTCACATCTTTTTGTGAAATCTGGCCTGATTGAATCTGATAATCCAGCCATACATTAAATATAATTTCACTTACCCGTCCATAAAAACGGCTCTGAAATGCTGACATCTCCGGTTGTTTCTCACCAACCCTTTTTTCCAACTCAAAAAGAATCGCAAACAACCATGCACAATACGAGTCAAACAATGCACGCTCCATCACCATCATATTAAACATATAGCCAGAAGTTTGTTTGATCACTTTATCATAAGAGTTCAGATAATCCGGACATTGTTCTCCAATGATTTCCCGCACGCAATCCAAATGTTCTGCATAATGTGTGTGTGCATAATGTGAATACAATGTCTCAATATAATATTTACGCTTCTTTGGCACTACTATACGGTGCGTCTCAAAGATCTTCTCCATCTCTGGTTCAGTAACGATACACGCAAAAGGATCCTTACTTTTATTTTTCCCTTTAAAATAACGCCGATAATGTACAAGTCCCAGATACTCTGCTGGTATATTTTTCCAAGCGTAATAAATACCTGTCAGTTCACAGTAATATGGATTTTTCGCTGATATATTGTCACCTTCATTATCCTTCTGATACCCCAGATCAAGAGGCGTTCCATCTGGATTTTTCTTTCCCTCTGCGCCAACATGCAATGGTACATACATAGTATCTTCCGGCATACGATAAGGTTTGTGTGCCGCTATTACAATCTTTATGTCTTTCTTACTCAATTTTCCTTCCTCCATACATATCCCGAAATCAATGTAACAATGTTGAAATTCCAAGATATGCGATATTGACCAGACATGCACTCCACACCATTACCGCAGTGCGTAAGCTTTTCTTTGCAATTCCATATACGAATCCAAAACATCCAATCATAACCGTTGAAAGTATATAGCTCATACTTGTAAGAAGCGCAACTGCAAACACCGTAAGCCATACCATACAGATTGCTCCTTTTTGTTCCGCATTATATACTGTCTTTTCTTTCCATCGTCTATCATCCGGAAGTAATCGATACAACCGCAAAAAAGCATACAGAAGTGCCGGTATTCCAACCGCTGCCATAGTTGCTTTCCCCTGCCATAACCGGATTATCGTAAAAGTTTCCGCATTGTAGATCGAAAAATATCCATACATATACATTACTAGTAGAAGAATCACAAACAAAGCTCGATATATATGTTTATCAAATAACTCACCTGCAACCAACCAGAAGATGCACATCATCACCGCCAGCAATACCGGTGGTAAAAATGTATGCATCATGCTTGCCGCCGAAATGCCTGTTATCTTCGACAGATATGCTGCAAATACCGCCCACGGAGATATCACATCCTTGAACAAATCTCCGGTCCAGGATAATATCTCCTTTCCCGTGTTCACATCTGTAAGCAGCATTCGATTCGTACGAACTGTATCAACTGCATTGACAACAAATCGTGTATCATCCGCATTTGTGAGCTGTAATCGGAATGACTGTACAATCATATATATTCCAGTTGCAAGCATAACGATGATTCCAACCCACGCAGATGGCTCTACCTTTGGAATTGTCATACTACAATATGTTTTTTTCACAATCCCATAAACAATAATCCCAATAAGGAACATCGAATACACAACAACATCCACAAGGAAACTTACCTTCAACAGAATAAGCGGAACCGTGATAATCTGAAAAACTGCCCACATACTCAGATATCCCATAACAAAACTTCGAGGGATCGTCCCCCGCATGCTCAATCTGTTACATATTGCATTACCAACAAATACAGGCGCAATCCACAAAAACAAGATATATAAAACTATATTTCCAACGGACGCCGTCATCTCCAACCTATACCGATCCCTTTCTCTTCAACACCGTAAATACGGTCTTTATCAGTATCTTAATATCCAAACTAATACTAAAATTCATAATATATTCGTTATCCAATCGAACTACTTCTTCAAAATCCGTAATTTCACTACGACCGGACACCTGCCACATCCCTGTAAGTCCCGGTTTCATAGCAAGTCGACTCTTATGGTGCTGATCATACTGATTATATTCATCCACCGTTGGAGGTCTTGTCCCAACTAAACTCATATCGCCCTTGAATATGTTGATAAACTGCGGAAACTCATCAATACTTGTCTTCCGCATAAACCTGCCGATTGGTGTTACACGCGGATCATCATCCATCTTGAACATCAAACCGGACATTTTATTCTGCGCCATAAGCTCTTTCTTCCGTTCTTCTGCATCCATATACATAGATCGGAATTTATAAATCTTAAATCGTCTTCCGTTCTTTCCAACACGTTCCTGTTTGAAAAAGATTGGACCCGGTGACTGTATAAAGATAATCGGCGCAAATATGACAAATAATATTGCCGTAATCGCCATCCCTATAATAGATGCTCCAATATCCATCAATCGTTTAATAACCTTTTGTTTGAATGACATGATATTAATACTTGTTGTAATTACCGTATAATGACTAATATTCTCTACAGCCGCATTCGGAGTTCCCGGAAGAATATTATTGATACTTACGTGTACTACAACACCCATCGCGAGAAATCGTTTGGTGATTTCTGCAACGCCTTCTCCATCATACTCCAAAAATATCTCATCAATGATATTGGATTTTACATATTCATACATTCCTTCGGCATCTGCAACAACATCAATGCCATCGATTTTCTGACCAGTCATATCCTTATCCAAAACGACAATTCCATGAATCAGGTAATTTCGATATCCACTTTCTGCCAACCCTTTTACCAGACTTTGCGCATGTGCATGATTCGTAACAATAAGCATCTGTCCCTTTCCGCGCTCTTTGTCCTCATTGGAATATAATACTTTCTTTCTCACAAGATGTACAATATACATGGTAATTGTGTCAATGACCACAAACAACGCAAACAATATTCGAGAATACACCGAAGATTGTTTCGCAAAGAACAATATAAACAAAATCACTGCAAACATCTCTGCATTATGAATCACTACTTTTTTCAATTCCTGTATGGCATTCCGCATTAAAATTCCAGAATACCCTTCCGAAATAAACATGATGGATAAATGGATTAAAATAACCATAATATTCATCATTGTATATTCCCCTGGTGTGGAATTCACAAGCCTTCCAAGCCTGATATAATATGCCAACCAGTAAGACACCTCTATACAGATAAGATCCAATATGATGAAATCCAAATGTTTACTTCTGCTCGTAAATTTATTTTGCATGTTGTATCATCCCTTTTAATTTTTCCCATCCTTTGACACTGGCTGCCTTTTCCTGCACAATCGCAGCATCTGCCTGAATGGTATAATCAAACTCTATCAAATAGGTGTGTTCCTTCATGTTTTTAATATAAATCTGTGGATCGCCCTGTTCCATCACATACGCACGTTTGTCAAACCGGTATCCATTTGTCCGATACTCTAATTCATAAGATGCATTTTCCGTATATCCAACTGCCTTCTGAATATATACAACACACGGAATCTCACCCGGATCAATCCTTAAATTCCGCAAAGCATCAGGCAGTTTTCTTTGCAAATGGAACTCACCTTTTTCATCTGGATAAATACGGATGATATCACTTTCAGCTTCTGAATATCCTTTCCCCGTATCATAATACAGTTGAACCTGATTTGTTCCATTTTCATTTCCCTTAATTGCTTCTTCGAGATCCAGATTCATAACATACTGTCCCATTGTTCCATACAATGCATATAAATCGCTCCGATCTCTGTAGCAGTATTGCTGCAAAAAATGCAGTTCCATCTGCCGGTAAGCGGATACATTCTCCGGTGTAACTCCAAGCATCCGATTCATCTCTGTTTCATCAATGCTCGCACGGTTTGCATAATTCTCCAAATATACTTTACCCGCACGCCAAAGTAAAAAATCCACAGGAACCGGGAAGTCAAAGGTCCACTCATAATCAATCACTGTCCATGTATTCCCCTGTACCATAATGTTGGAAAATATTAAATCAATATCTACCCCTTTTGAAAAAGGTACAGATACCGGAAGTGTTATTTTCCCGAACGCCTTTTGATATTGTTCTATTTCGTCCTGACTTCTTTCTTCACAAACCGATTGTCCGCTCAAATATACATGTCGAATTTCGGAAGCATACTGTTTTACTAACTCCGCAAATCCATCCTTGTCATCATTTGCCAGACATGCATCTAATGCAGCCTCTAGTGTATCTCCATCTACATATTCAAATTCGATATATGCATCTGTAAGGTTTGCCCGATTTGCACACAAACGACTCCCTGCAAACTCTTTTTGCAACAATCCATATACCTCGTTCATATGTTCAATATGCGGACGTGCCAATCTTGTATCTGCATATTTACGCACAACGCGGCTTCCGTCCTCCCGACAAACAATATCGGTGCGAATCGCGTAGTCTGGATGACGTTGATTCGAATATTTTGTATAAATTAATCGCTCCATCCTACACTCCTTTGGCTACAATCAAAAATGAGTTTGAGAACTCTGGAAACATTTCTGCTCTAATCAATTCCCCATACACTTTATTTTCATCAAATAAACGCACACGATTCCGATCGAAATTCCGATGATTTACATTCAGTTCATTCTCATGTGGCAGATATTCATCCGAAAAGATCTTTTCAGGCAGCTTATAATCCGGGTATGGATAATAAAAAGTATGCTCAGAAAAACCAGCCTGTTCCAACATATGGGCTAACTCGTTTTTAGAAAATGTCCGCACATAACTATCTTTTGCATACCCTTCAATTCCGCCAAAAAATGTTGCTATATGATCTTCCCGGCATCCTGCCCAATATTTCAATCCAAATTTATTTTCTATCGCAAGAATAAGTCGCCCATCTTTGGTTAAATGCTTCTTGATAATTTCTAAAAATTCTGCATATGGCTGTTCACTATCAATATAACTACATGCATATTCAAATACACCAATCAACGTGATCACATCATATTTCTTCTCCAGATGTTGTTCCACTTCCTGAAAATTACCAACTTTAATTGTGATATTATCTGCTTCCTGATGCCGATACGCGTTAATCAGCGAACGTTTCATAGAAAGCTCCACCGCATCTACATTTTTTGCCATACGAGCAAGTACACCAGTAATTGCTCCACAACCTGCTCCTATCTCCAACACACTGTCTTCTTTTGTAATCGGCATTGATTGTACAATATTCTCCCTGACATTTGAAAAATGATACAAAATCGCCCAGGATTTTCGCTCTGCTATCACACGATTATACTCGGAAACCGGAACATTTTTTGCTATATCCAGCATTTCATCTTCAATTTCGCCGTCACTGTACAAATCCTTGCCAGGATAGTATGTGTCATCAATTGTTATGGAACCTATTTTCTGCATATATTCGTCCCTTCATAAGTCTGAACCGTAATCTTCGAGTTCATATCGTAATATCCAACCGTATTTTTATCTGACACGACTGTGATATTGCATACATCATATAAACGATGATATACCGTGAAATCCGTGCCATTATAACCAGTACAACCAAGCGAAAGAAGATACTCGCCTCCTTGCAGATTCATATCCTGCTCAAAAGATATCTCCATAATGGGTCCAACCTCAAAGTCGGTCTTTTCAAACATTGTATTTGTACCGGTAATTTCTGTTCCTTTGGCATCTTTGATGGATAACGCAAATATCGGATATTCAATTGTCGCATGCATCTGCACCTTCATGCGTACCGTAAAAGGTTTTCCCTTTTCAATCGTATTGGTAATATTTCCGCAGCTATCTACAATCGCATAATCAATAATCTCTGCTTTCTTATCTCCATACTCAATGGCATTTTCATTTTGTGAAAGCAAATCCTTCCAGCATTTTGCTTCTTTTACAGATTTTGCTGCCTCCATACTTGGTGCCTTGGCAATATTTTCTGTTTCCTCATCCACATGTTCCAAATCCAACTGGCCAACCAGTACCTTTTTATACATGTCAACCATTTCTTTGGGACGTCCCTCTGCCAGTTTTACGCCCTTATTCAACAGCACAACACGATCACAATATTTACTGATACTGCTCAGGTCATGGCTTACGAACAATATAGTTTTCCCCTGTTCTTTAAATTCCTCAAACTTTTTATAACACTTTGTTTGAAAGAACACATCACCAACAGACAATGCCTCATCTACAATCAAAATTTCCGGATCTATGTTAATCGCTACTGCAAAAGCCAACCGTACAAACATACCGGAAGAATATGTTTTAACCGGCTGATGAATAAACTCTCCAATATCTGCAAATTCCAATATTGAATCCAGCTTTGCATCAATCTCCTTCTTGGTAAAGCCAATCATAGTTCCATTTAAATACACATTCTCAAGTCCTGTGTATTCCATATTAAATCCGGCTCCCAACTCAAGCAATGCAGAAATACGTCCATCGATCTCCACATTACCACTTGTCGGATTCAGAACTCCGGTAATAATCTTGAGAATCGTTGATTTGCCAGAACCATTTGTCCCAATAATTCCAACACATTCCCCTTTTTTAATATCAAAATTAAGATCATGCAATGCATAATGTTCGCGATGCAATACTTTTTTCGTTAAACCCAGGGACTCCCGGAATCGATCGGATGGTTTATCATATAATTTATATAATTTCGTTACATTCTGTACACGAATCGCCGTCTCGCTCATAATTTATCTCTCTTTTTCTTATAACACATCTGCAAAATGCACCTTCAGTCGATTAAACACATTCACACCTATAACAAAGAATAGCAATGTAATAATCCAAAAGGCAAGTGTCCATAACGGCTTCTCCCAAAACCAAATATGATCCAGCAACGCATTTCGAAATCCATCTACAATGTAATACATCGGGTTTAATTTAAATACTTTTGCTAAAGTTGGATGGTTCACCAAAATATCCGATATATTCCACATAATTGGAGTCATCCACATTCCAATCTGTAATACAATATTTACAATCTGTGTCAGATCCCGAAAAAAAACAACCACCGCAGATGTAAAATACGCCAATCCTAACACAAGCAGAAAGTTACAAATCATATAATATATAATCTGCAACAAATAAACACTTGGGATATATCCATTGCACCAGCATAAAACAATCGTAAATGCCGTAAATATCACATGTACAAAGATTGCCGACAATACTTTCACCAGCGGTAATATATCAATATTAAATACAACTTTCTTTACCAGATAATTGTACTCGATCAATGCATTTGTTCCACCGTTCAACGCCTCCGAAAAAAAGAACCACGGAACAAGTCCTGCCATCAGCCACAGTACAAATGGGTGTCCACTCGGTCTACCCTGGCGCAATCCTACGGTAAACACAAACCAATACACAACAACTGTGACAATCGGCTGCACAAATGCCCAGATCACACCCAAATAAGAACCTGCAAACCGTGTCTTAAAATCATTCTTCGCCAGATTTCCGATCAATGTCCGATTTTGAACTAATTCGATCGGAAGATTTATAAATTGTCGAAACCGTGAAGTTGTTTTCTTTTCCATGCCTATTTTTTATACTCCTTAATACCACTCCACTTGGTATCCTTCTCTGAGAATGTCAGATCTTCTACCGTCATTCCTTCTGGCATCGGCCATTCTACGCCAATTTCCGGATCAGACCAGAGCAGTCCGCCCTCATCGTTTGGATGATAGAAATCTGTACATTTATAACAAAACTCTGCATGATCGGATAATACGATGAATCCATGCGCAAAGTTCTTTGGAATGAAAAACTGTTTCTTATTCTCTGCAGACAAACGAACGCCAAACCATTTACCAAATGTCTTTGATCCTTCCCGCAGATCCACCGCCACATCAAATACCTCTCCACTTACAACACGCACAAGCTTATCCTGTGGATAATTGATCTGGAAATGCAATCCTCGAAGCACACCTTTCTTAGAGCTGGACTGGTTATCCTGTACAAATGTACAGTCAATGCCTGCCGCTGCAAAATCATTATAATTGTAGGTCTCCATGAAATAGCCTCTATCATCACCGAATACAGACGGTGTGATTACCTTCAATCCCTCAATCTCTACACCATCTGCTTCACAAGTCTCTACTGTGATTTTTCCAAATTTCTGTTCCATGTCCTTTTCCTTTCATTCAATTATTCAAAATAAAAATATAAAACATGTATATAAAAAATACGCCTTCAAGCAATAATTTCATATTATTTTCATATTACATAATTATTGAAATTGTAGCATATAGCTAGCGAAACTGCAAGTTTTCCATGTGAATACTATAATATAAATTTGTTTGCAAAAAATACGCCATAACTATAAAAATCCTCCCAACATTGCATTGCAACACTGGGAGGATTTGATTTTTCGATTAAATATCTGCTTCCTTCAAATATCTGCTTACCGCATCTGTCCAGACTGGAAGCGGTGTGAAGCCATTTTCTACAAGCTTCTTCTTGTCCAGGCGGCTGTTGTATGGTCTTGCCGCCTTACTGAGACCGTACTCTGCTGTAGTAACTGGCGTTACCTTCGTAGAAAGTCCATACTGGCGATAGATTTCCACGCAGAAATCATACCATGAGATATAGCCTGTCTTGGCTCCATTTGCGTCAGCACCCTCTGGAAGCTCTGCATTTGTGGCATGGTAATAACCATATTTTTCGGTCTCGCACATATCTACGAGCAGACGCGCTAAATCGTAGGTATACGTCGGCGTGCCGATCTGATCACAGACCACGCGTACCTCGTCGTGCGTCTTGCCGACATTGATCATCGTCTTGATGAAATTCTTGCCATTTAAACCAAATACCCACGCGATACGGACGATGAAATATTTCTCTAATATAGAAGAAACTGCCAATTCTCCGTCCAGCTTTGACTGTCCGTAGACATTGAGCGGCTTGTAATCTTTGCAATCCGGCTCCCAAGGCGTCGTGCCCTGTCCATCAAATACATAATCCGTTGAGAGGTACAACATCTTGCAGTCCAGCGCCTTGCACACTTCTGCAATGTTTCTTGTGCCGTCCACATTTACCTTTTTTACGGTCGCCTGCTTGTCCTCATCTTCGGCTGCATCCACGGCTGTCCATGCTGCACAATGGATCACAGCGTCCGGTTTGATCTCCATGATCTGTTTCTTCACGGCTGCCTGATCAGTGATGTCCAGACTTACATATGGCATTGTCGTAACTGCAGACCCATCCTGCACGCCTGCATAGGTCTCTCCGAGATCGGAACCCACGCCTTCGTGTCCTCGTTTGCTCAGCTCATTCATCACATCATGACCAAGCTGTCCATTTACACCCGTTACAAAAAATTTCATTTTTGATATCCTTTCCATTCAAATCTTTTTATATTTTTTCAAAAAATTTGTCCCAATTTTGATTTTCTTTTTCCATTTTAACAACCATCTATGTGTGCGTCAAGCGATGAAAATCGTCATTTTCGACTTAATTTTATTAAGTAAAATTCAAAGTATGCTCTCCAGCGCGTCAATTATGCCAGACCCCTTGTTTTTTTGCTCACTTATGCTACGATGAGGTTGTCCGAGGCAAACACCCTTGGGCAGGAGGAGAGCTGGGGTTATTGATGTTCGAAAGCAATAACTTCAAATGTGTGTTTACATAGAAACCGGACGGAATGGGGAACCGTCCGGTTTTGTATTTATCTTTTATCTTCGCATTGCATCCCCCCTACATCTCGATTATAATATCCTTATATTACTTCGGAAGAAAGCGGGGAGCTACAATTATGAAGATCATCTTTTGCAAATGGGGAAGCATCTGCGAGAAGGGAATCGCAAATGCGTTGCAGCGGTTAGGCATTACAGTTATCACAATGAACCGCAAATTTGAGAGCATTGATTACGACAAAGGCTATCTCGAAGCGCTGGCGGATCTGATTCAGAAACATCCAGATGCGTCCTGTGTGTTCTCCGTGAATTTTCAGCCAATCGTAGCGCGGTGTTGCAAGGTGTTTAAACTACCGTATCTGTCCTGGACGGTCGACTGCCCAAGCTTCCAGCTCTATTCCGAGACGATTGCCTACCCCACAAACCGAATCTTCGTCTTAGATCGTATGCAATGGGAGAAATTCGCCCCCGTCAACCCAGACTGTATCTTCCATCTGCCGATGGGCGCGGATGTTGCAACATGGGACGAAATAAAGGTAACCGCCGAAGATCATCAAAATTACGACTGTGATGTTTCTTTTGTCGGTTCGTTGTACTCTGAGAAAACACGCTACAATTCCATCGAAAAAGATCTGCCGGATGCGATGCGCGGCTATGTCGACGGACTGATTGCCGCCCAGTTAAACGTCTATGGGTACAATCTGTTGGAGGATTCCATCACTGACGAATGGGCGCAGGAATTCAAGAAATATGCCGATTGGGCACCGCTTGGCGAAGACTACGCGGAAGATGTGAAAGGCATCGTTGCCGACACCTATCTCGGCTACAAATGCACCGAGCAGGAACGCATCCGCACCTGCAATGCAATTGGCGCGCATTTTGAGGAATTATGGGAACAAGGGATAAACTATCAATTTGACCTGTGGACGCTGACTGATACCTCACCACTAAAACATGTCCGGTGTCGTGGCGGCGCTGATTCCAACAATATGATGCCGCAGATCATCAAATGCAGCAAAATCAACCTGAACATGACAAACCGCCCGATCAAAACCGGACTGCCACTCCGTATCTTCGATCTCATGGCATGTGGCGGCTTCGTACTGTCGAATTATCAATCTGAAATCCCGGAGATTTTCGTCCCGGACGAAGATATCGTCCTCTATGACAGCATCCCGGATATGCTCGCCAAAATCGACTATTATCTGGAACATGATGATGAGCGGAAACAGATTGCGAAGAATGGATACGAGAAAGTGAAAGAATATCACAGTTACGATGTAAGAATTGTGACCATGTTAAAAACAGCCGGGATTATTTAATCCCGGCTGTTCATTTATCAATTATAACCTCACATAGTTTTTATCTATTCTGTAATTTTCTACAATCTTCGTTACAGCATGAATTACATCATTTACATCCTGATCCGTCATCTTTGGATAAAGTGGTATACTCATAATTCCCTTGTACACATCCTCTGCTACCGGACAAAGTCCCTTTTTATAGCCAAGTTTTTGGTAATATGGGAACCAATACACTGGCACATAATGAATTTGACACTGCACATTTTCTGCACTCATCGCATCAAAAAACTCCCGTCTTGTACAAGATAACTTCTTCAAATCTAACCGAATAATATAAAGATGTCTGCATGTATCTGACTCCGGGATTTCCTTTTGTACGATAATTTCTGGTATCTGCGCAAATGCTTCGTCATACATTTTTACAATCTTTTTTCTTCTCGTTTTAAACTGATCCAGTTTCTTCATCTGGCTGACAATCAAAGCGGCCTGAATATCAGTAATACGATAATTATAGCCAAGCATAATCTGCTCATAATACCATGGGCCTTCATGGACTGGTTCTTCCATAAGCACCGGATCATGTGTGATTCCATGTGTATGAACTAGCTGGATTTTCTGATATAACTCATCACTGTTTGTCAACACAGCGCCACCTTCACCACCAGTGATCGTCTTAACCGGATGGAAGCTGAACGTTGTGATATCTGCCAGATTTCCAACTTGGACATCATTGTATGTTGTTGCGATGGCATGTGCCGCATCCTCGATAAATATCAAATGATGTCTATCACAAATTTCCCGAATTTCTCTATGTTTTACTGCCTGTCCCGTAAAGTCCACAGCAACAACGGCTTTTGTTTTATCCGTGATCTTCTCCTCTATGCTTTGGGGATCAATATTATATGTATCCTCTTCAACATCTGCAAACACAGGTTTCGCTCCACAATACAAAGCGCAATTCGCACTTGCTGCAAACGTGAGAGGTGTTGTAATCACTTCGTCTCCTACACCAATTCCTGCGGCCATACATGCACAATGAAGTGCAGCTGTTCCGTTACTAACCGCAACCGCATGCCTAGCCCCGGTATACTGCTCCAGAGAACGTTCAAGTTCCTGTGTCTTTGGTCCACACGTCACATAATCGCTACGCAATACTTCATCTACCGCACAAATATCATTCTCGTCAATCCACTGCTTTCCATAATATATCTTTGTCTCACGCACGGGCGTTCCACCTTTGATTGCTAATTTTTCCACATTTATTCCCCCATATCTGTCAAAATTTCATCAACTATTCTCTTCGCTCCATATGTATCTAAAAATTTTTTCATTTGATTCTTCATTTCCTGTTGCATTTTACGATTTCTAAATATGGAAATCATATTCTTCCCTAACTTCTTAAGCGATTGTTCCTTTTCTACCACAAAGTTTCCGCAATATAACATCATTTCATTTTTAGAAAACCATTCTGCGTCATAAACTTGATCTTCCGCAACTACAAAAAATAGAGTGGGCAACAACATTGCACAACACTCATAAAGAACAGTACTCGCAGCCGAAATACATAAGTCACATTGATTCATCAACTCAGCCATATTTGAGATATTTATCTTTACAAATATATTTTGATTTTCAGAAGCTATTGTCAAAAGTTCATCTTTATACGGATAGTAACTTCCTATTACAACCATCCACTCACACCGGCAAAACATTTGATTTTGATTTTTCTGCATCCATCTTAAAACAGTTAAAATCATATTTTCTCGGTCACCACCTCCGCATATCAAAAGCACCTGTGTCTTATCATGTTCACATACAAAATTATGTTTTTGTATTAATCCGAACTGTGATCGCAAAGGAACATATTTTTCTCCTAATAATAATTTACAATCTGACTTACCATATCTTCCATTATAATCAAATCGTCGAAAGAATACATTATAATTAATTATAATATCTGCATTCTTTTTCTCAGTAAATAGATCATCAAATATAACAAGTTTAAAAACAGCTCTAAACTTATTCAAGTAATCATTTTTTATATAATATGTATCGACAAGAAGGACATCTTTGTTTTTTGCATATTTGCAAAGCACCGAATATTCTTTTTCAATATCTGGAGCATTCCATGCATCATGCATGTTTATTGTTTTATATCCATTCTCCTGTATAATTCGCAATGACTCATCATCAGATACAACAAAACACACATCTTTATTCTGTTTTTTTAATTCATCCGCAATTGTTAAACACCTCATCACATGACCAGTTGCAATTTGGCAATTTGCGTCTGTACGAATATAAACCATCTTATTCCTCTTCAACGTCATTTAAAATCCACAATTCTAGCAATCTATAAATTAAATCAATGCACCAGAAAATACCACAAATAAGAAAAACATATTTGCGAAAATCAAACCACATTAATATCGATATAAGCAAACTTTGCAAGCTAACATCCATGCCTAGAACCAAACCAAGTTTATCCTCAAAAAATTTTTTTAACTTTGTTTTTTTAAAATTATTCAGTTTCTTGATTGTCGGAGCTATATAAATTGTAGTTACAAGTGCGTAAGTCCACTGCATAATTGTTGAAAAGATAATTATTTTTATATTAGTATCAAGCGCCACAGCAACAAATATATACCCTATCGAATACATTAAATAATCTGCAATAATATCTAAAATTGCGCCATATTTTGAATACATTTCTTTCATTCTTGCCAACCCGCCATCAAGAAAATCAAATAATATATACAAATTTAATAATATCATAATGGCTAGCTTATATCTTAATGCACTTGCCACACATATTAGTGGAAAAACAACTAACATATTGAACATAGTAACCATATTGGGTGTAATTGGTGTTTTTGCTAACATTTTTCCAATAAATATAGAAAAATTACATATTTGCTTGTCCCAGAAATAATACGCTTTTCTTTTTTTATAATCTGCCACAATAATTTCCTCCAAAAATAATTATTTTTTTTCGAATTGTTCCGATAAAATATATAAAGGTAAAGGAAAGGAAACAGCCAATGAAAATATTAACCTTTGGTGTATTTGACTATTTTCATATTGGTCATTTAAACTTATTTAAACAATGCAAGCAACATGCTGATTATTTAATTGTTGCCGTACAGGATGGTAATTTTATTAAAAAATATAAACCCAATGCCAAAATTTTATATTCTACCTCCCAACGAGTAGAAATTATTCAATCTTTACGAATAGTAGATGAAGTAATTATTTATCAATCTTTTACTCCTATTACTCTTAGTAAAATTGATTTCGATATTCTCGCTCTTGGTGAAGACCATATAGGTACGCGTTTCTCGGAAGTTGAAGAATGGTGCATTAAAAATAATAAAAAAGTTATTCGGTTAAAAAGGACTCCTGGAATAAGTTCAAGTGAAATAAAAAATAATTTATCATCTTAATAACAACTTATATTTTACTTCCGCCATCTTCCAGTCATCCATAGTATCAATATCCTGAACACAAATTTCTGGGAGAATTATTGGCTTAAAGTCATCTTCGATTATACCATTGTGTGCAAATAATTTTTCTACATTATAAATATAAAACTGTCCTGCATCATGATATTGTTTTTCCAGATCCTGTGATCGCGTCTGCACATATTCTGGATATTTAAACTTTGCATAACCCGCTTCATCAATAATAAAACACCGTTGTGGCGGATAAGAAAATTGAACAACCGGTATTACAACTGCCGGTTTTTCCTTATCCATAATCTCTGTCGCTTCCTTCAAAATTGCGCTTGTAATAAATGGAGTCGTAGGATACAGACAACATACATATGCGTATTCTTTTCCAAGTTCTTTGTACTGATTTACAACTTCCATGATTACATCTTCTGTTGTCGCGTAATCATCCGAATTTTTTGCACTACGCAGAAATGGCACCGACGCGCCAAATTCTTTTGCAACTTTTGCAATCTCCTCACTATCCGTTGACACCATAACCTCATCAAATATATTCGCTTCTATGGCTACCTGAATCGCATATGCAATTATGGGTTTCCCGCAAAACTCTTTTATATTTTTTTTCGGTATTCGCTTGCTCCCACCACGAGCCGTTATAATTGCTATCGTCTTTTCCATAAAATCACCTACCTAAAGGTTTTTATTTAGCGCACTAAATTGATAATTCAAATTATTCGTCAAAATTTCTTTTGTCTTTTCCGTTCCACAATTCATAAGCATATCCAGAATTGTTAATCCATCTTCAAAACCCGGAAATTGTTGTTTATATGATTCACCAACATAATTGATATACTGATGATTAAGTCCTTGATCTGTAAAGCATGAAATATCTACATATGCCGAACTCCCGAGATTTGACAGATATGTATCACAATCTGTTTTTTTACACATATCGACTAGCATATCTGTTTTTTTCCCTTCAAACGCATAATCTCTATCATATAAAATTTGTGTCTGCACATCCAAAAGCTGAAATAGATACTCCATAATATATATATCAATGTCCATCAATCGATCCCAATTTTTAGAATATAGATCTTCCAGAAAATCTTTATACTCGCTCCAATATGGTGCTTTTTTATACAGCAAAGAAATTGTCTTAAGATTTTTTTCCTTCCAATCTTCATTGTTATTGATCATAACATCACAAATATTTTGTTCCATTTTTCCTTTTGTAATTGTAGGAATCTGAATATACGTCCATCCTTCTTTCGTACGAACACGATTTCGCTTCTGCCAACTTTTTTTCTCAAACTGTACTTTAGTTACAAACATAAATTTGTCAGACTTCATTATTTTACCAATCAAGCCTGGATATGGCCAATAATTCGGTTGGTGTCCAGAAAGTACCATCTTTCTATCACTCCTTTACTTCTCTGCAGTCAATACATAATTGCAATCGCTAAACTCCTGATTATTATGCGTTTCTTTAATATAATCAATTTCCATATGCTCAAATCCCCCGAACAATCTCTGTAATTCCTGTTCGTCAAAGAAATGCATCAACATTCCATTCTCGCTATGTGCACATTTATTGTTATCTTCTTCTTGCACAACAATTGTATGTAATTCTTCTGGCAATGCACATTCCGTTTTAAACCGATAGTCCTCTGTTGAACGCACAAGCAGAAATAATTTTCCACCTTTTTTCAATACACGGTACATTTCACTCGCTGCCTTTTGAATTGACTTCCAATCCAAATAGTACAAACTTCCGTAACAAACAATTCCATCAAAAAAATCATCCTCATATGGCAAAGCTGTCAATGTACCAACCTGCATATTGGATACGTACTGCTCCATCCCCTGCGCAATGAGCATTTCTTTCGTATATCGAATTCCCTCATCTGAAAAATCAAGTCCATATGGCACAATATTTTCTTTCCCCATGAAAAAGACATGCCTGCCAGCTCCACACCCCAAATCCAGAACTTTGGTCTTTCCATCACGTACAAAATTACGAAATACAAACTGCACAACTGTCTCTGATGGATACTTGGGTCTATATCGATTATTTTGATGCAACGAAATCCATTGTTCTCTGCTATCTTGCATGATCTTCCTCCATAATTCTGTTTATGTCTGCAATTTCCTTTTGAATTTGCGTCTCCGTATGCGATGAATCCACCCACAGATTTATGACACTTTTTTCCAATTTATCTGCATTTGATTTGTGCTCATTTTTATAAATTCCTGCAAGGGATAAATACCAACTGCTAATATCAATATTCTTTTTTCTGGCTTGTTCAAGTAAATATTCCTGATTACCTTTATACAAAAATGTATATCTCCAACAAAAAGGATCTTTTTTCTTTGGTTGAACAACGTATGCTTTGTTTAATTGATCTTCATACAGCATAGCTTTCTGCCTTCTCATCTCAACAGTTTCTTTCATTTCTTTAAGTTCTTTCAAAATCATTGGATTCTCATGTAAATCATAGATAAAATATTTCTTACTTTCCATTTGGAGATCCCGCAATTTTTGATTACGTAGTTCCCATGGTAATGCAGCTTTTGTTATTGTATAATAACGCTTACGATACTCATCGAATAATGTATTCGGAAGGATAGCCTTATCCGGTAACAATAATCGTTTGTCTGCAATTGCCTCTGCTAATTTTGCATCATCCGTTAAAATCACACCGCCACCCAAAAGTGTCTCGCATACTTTTGTATGTCCAAAACTCATCACAGACAAATCGGCATCTTCACTTATATAAAAGGACTGCGCCGCATCTTCAAATAAAATAACGTGATAACGATTACATAAATCTCGAATTATCTTTTCATTATATCTATGTCCATAAATATGCGTTGCAACCAAAATGCCATACTGTTCCGTTTGAAGCATCTGTTTCAATTTCTCAATATCCATCGTATAGTCGTCCAAATTGATATCGCAAAAATCAACATTATACCTCGCATAAATCGCAGCATTCACAGGATTCGTGCAAGAAATTGCAGGATACAGCACTTTCTTTTCCTGCATTCCTAATGCCTGAAACGCCAGATACATAGCAGTTGTTCCATTTCCAGTAAATACGGCATATCTTTTATGAAATTTATCTCGAATTACACATTCCAGTTCTGTCATCATTTATTCCACATATTTCCAATCCATTGGAGTTCCTTTTTCAATATCGCACCTTGCACATTTTCCCAAAATACTATCCCAATACTTTGTATGCATGCCAATTCCAGGTCGAATTGATCTGACATTTTCAGGTGTAAACACGTCTCCCGCTTTTATGTCTTTTACAACAAATAACGAGCGTGAATAAATTCGACTATCAATCTGTGCATCATTTAATTCATATGTAACTCTCCCCAATGCTTTTTCAACATTTCGAATCTGTTGTACCATCGTCTTAAATTCATAAGGTTCCATAGAAAATTGAGAATCTTCTCCCCCATCTGCCCGACACAATGTAAAATGTTTCTCTATTACTTTGGCACCAAGTGCAACCGCCGCAACCGCAATCTCTGTACCCATCGAATGATCGGATAAGCCACAAATACAATCAAATGTCTGCGTCATATTGGGAATCACATTCAAATTCATATTCTCATAAGGTGCCGGATAAGAAGAGATACATTTCAGCAAAACAACCTGATCGTTTCCTTCTTCCAAACATGTACGAACCGCAAGATCTATGTCCTCTAAATACGCAATACCCGTAGACATAATAATCGGCTTGCCAGTCTTTGCAATCTTACGGATGAATGGTATATCGTTGATCTCAAAAGATGCCACCTTGTATACAGGAACATCTAAATCCTCCAAGAAGTCCACAGATGTCAAATCAAACGGAGATGAAAAAAACTCAATACCACAATCATGTGCATATGACTGTAACTCCGCCTGCCATTCCCATGGTGTATATGCTTTACCATATAACTCATACAAAGTTCGTCCTTCCCAAATTCCCTTTGTACGAAACGCCGGTTTATCACTCTCAATCGTAATTGTGTCCGGGGTATATGTCTGAATTTTTATCGCATCTGCTCCAGATTCTGCAGCAGACTTTATAATTGCCTTTGCTCTTTCAAAATCCATGTTATGATTAGCTGACATCTCCGCCACAATATATGTTGGTTGATCTTTCCCTATACACTTTTCTCCAATTTGTATTATTTTCTTCACTTTTTAACCTTCATCCTTTTTAAACGTTCCTGCAATGCAGCTACATCCAGCCATTCTGTATTCTTGCCTGAACTATATTCAAATCCCTGCTCCACTTTCTTTCCCGTTACATTTTCACGATCTTTCCACCAATCAAAATGTGGATAAATAATATAATGTTTATCATATTCATAGGTTGTCATGGAATCTTCTCTGGTTACCATAACCTCATGTAGTTTTTCGCCCTCCCGTATTCCAACTTCAGGCATTTCACACCCTGGCAACATTGCCTGCGCCAGATCTGTAATTTTAAAGGAAGGAATCTTGGATATAAACGTTTCTCCACCTTTTGCTTCCATAAGTGCTTTGATAACAAGTTCTACGCCCTGCTCCAAATCAATCCAGAATCTTGTCATTCGATAATCTGTAATCGGAAGTGCATGTTCTCCCTGATCGATTAAATTCTGAAAGAATGGAATGACTGATCCCCGGCTACCCGCTACATTTCCATATCGAACAACGGAAAAATTCAAATCACGTTTTCCAACATACGCATTTGCCGCAATAAACAACTTATCCGATACCAGTTTTGTTCCACCATACAGATTAATTGGATTTACCGCCTTGTCGGTAGAAAGTGCAACAACTCGTTTAACAGAAGGAGCATCCAACACTGCATCTACAATATTCATTGCGCCATTGATATTTGTCTTTACTGCTTCGATCGGATTGTATTCACACGCCGGAACCTGCTTCATAGCCGCTGCATGAATCACATAGTCTACATCATTTAATGCACGTGTAAAACGGGCTTTATCGCGCACATCTCCTATAAAAAATCGAAGTACATCTTTATATTCCTTGTACTTATTTGCCATAATAAACTGTTTGTATTCATCTCGGGAATAGATAATGATTTTATTCGGCTTATAATGTGCAAGTACATAATCTACAAAATGATTACCAAAGGATCCTGTTCCTCCTGTGATCAATATATTTTTTCCATTCAGCATACGTTTATTTCCTCCCATATTATACGTTTTGTAAATACTCTTTTAATGTAGCAATTTCCAATCCTTTGATAACCGATCCACCCTCTGTTGCATCAAACACGGGTGTTGTGGTTCTTGAAACTCTGTCTTCTATCCATTGTCGATACATATCAAACAAATGCGATGAGGGTACTTCCACATTGACCTTCTTATAATCATTGTATGCACCTATTAATTCATACCCTGATACCATACGCATATCGGATGTATCAATCTTTTCTACTCCCACCGTTCCATTTGAATGTCTTTTTTCTCCTGTATACGCGAGGTCAAGCCCAATATATGCAACTGATTTACATCCTAACCGCAAACAAACATCAAGTGCTGTCGTCGACACAGAGCCGCCCGTCTCGTATATGTTTCTTTTTTTCACCTTGGCCGCATTTTCCGATAACGGATAATCCTTTTGATATATAATATATTTATCTCCGGCATATTCTGTCGCAACACATTTACTTGCAGTAGATAGTACCAGAAGTGGTATATCGCAATTAAAATCCTGCTGAAACTGTTTTCGAATAGATGGCTGTGCATCCGATACAATTACATAATCCACCCCTATACCGTATTGCAACAATTTATGAAAGATAGTTCCTGTACTAATTATCAATACATCAGACGGTTTTTGCTTTAATACATCTATATTTCGATCAAGGGATGGTCCGGCCGCAACAATCACAGCCCTTTTTCCTTGAAACTGCTGGTATAACTCGTCCACATTATGTACACAATGCAATTCATTTTCGCGGAAATTAGATACCATCAGATTATATTGATTCCGAATTCCACTATCACGTATAAACATATATTCCATTCGTTCTCGCACATTTTTCTGCTTTATATGGCGAAGTGATGGATGGTGCATCACTACAACTGCATTCTCGTTTAAAGCATCTGCGAATTTTTTCAATTCAGGATCGTATGTTATCTCAATATGCGGATTCGTCAGTATCTTATTTTGTATTCTACTTCGCAAAAAATAGTAAAGCACATTGATATCCTGTTCAAACACACGCACATGTATCGATTCATCCAAATTCATAAGTGCCTCAATATGGTATCCCAGCCCCAGTCCATATATCACATATTCCTTTTTTTCTGGTCTGTAATACCAGTTTGCGAATTGCCACGCCTCATAATATGGATCAATATTACTATGAAAATAAAAGACACCTTTTTCATCTTTCGCTGCAAGCGTCTTCGCACCTGAATTTGTTTGTTCTGTCCATATCTCGCGTTCTAACAAACCTGATTTACACTTGCATTCTTCAGAGATCCGTTTTACCGTATCAATCAACCTTGTATCTTTGGTTATAAGTTTGTTATTTTTGTTCCATATTTCTGATTCATCCTCAAACGCAGAAAGACTTTCCCGCATTTTATTCTGAATTATATTCAAGTCTGCCAAAAGTTGTATCTCAATAACATCAGCAAGTAACACATAATCCTCATTTTCCTGTGCCTGCATAATCGCTTGAAGCGATTGTACAAGCAACGACTGTGTGTCGTCTTCCAAGAATTCAGATTCCCGCATAATCCCGCCAAGATATTGTTCAAGTTCCATACGAATATTCTGTAAACATTGCATTCCAGAATAATAATTTTGACAGTGGAGTACATTTATAGCACACCGACAATGAAATTGAAGTCGCTGATTCAATTGATATAGCTCGTATTTATTCACTTTCCATACTCCTACGTTTCATTATACATCTTATGCCATCGTTCAATTGCCTGCTCCACCATATCAACCACTCTCGGAATCGCATCTGCAATACTTTTATAATAAGCAGCCGATTTCTTATACATTCGAATTGATTCCTGTATATGATCAGACTCTACCTGATAGAAATCATCTTCAAATTCATAATATCCATCCGATGCACATTTCAATACATATACACTTTCTTCAAAATCAGCATATTGCGCATCTACTTCTTCAAGAAGGGCATTAATTTCCTTTAATGATTGGACATCAAACTGCTTATGTTCTAGCAATGTCCATCCTTTTTCACAGGCAGATACCCCCTGTTCCAGCATGTCCTTCATAGACATAAGATGTTCCTTCATTTCCTGCAATTTCTGAAGTGGCAAATTTTTCTGTTCATCTGTAAACAAGCAACGGTTATTACTAATAATCTGATCAATATCACACTCTCTTAAACAATATTGTTCAATTGCATCTCTCAAAGTCATGATTTCTGTATTTTCTATTAATGCCCCTCCTTCAGTAGCATCAATAAACTTCACATCAAATCTTTCTGCAACTTTTGCAATTTCTCGAATATATATTGCAAAATCAGAAGTTGTATACCCTTCCTCACCATAGATGTCTTTTACCTTCACCACCCTGTAAGGCAGATCAGAAAAATTCTGTATTTTATTTTCGCCGGCATGATATCTGTTTCCTGTTAACATCAGATCCTGTCCTACCATAATGATCGTTTTAAATCCCCATTCAATCAGATTAGCCATTGCATCAATTGCGACAGTTCCGCCCGCATAAATCTGGCGTATTCCGCTGCCTGCCTCCGCAAATAATTCATCCCACACAGGAGAATCTGCTGAATAAAAGATAAGTTTTTCCGGTCTTAAAAACTCTAAAACTTCTGTATTCATAGCCATCTCTGCTAAAAACGGAACCTTTTCTAATCCTTTCACATCAAATATGCGTACTGGTTTATGATTATCAATCGATATCACCATATCTGGAATGATTCCATGACTCATTACCGTTTTTACCGCTGTATCAACTGCGATAATCAAAGCCCGTCCCTTTGCCTTTTTCAGCATCTCCACATTTTTCTCCAGTGATGGACCTGCCGACACAACAATTCCCGGCAAATCTTTTGGAAATTTCCCGATATATTCCACACCACTATAACATCCCGGCAAATAACAAAGATTCTGTATTCCATTATATGCCACACGTTCTCCATACACTCGAATCGTGTTCTTCTCGACCTCTATATCTTCATATGTATTTTTTAATACATGTAAAAAATCATCACATGCTTCCGGGAAAAGATTACGATATTTAGGTAAAGCAATATGCTTATTTGACTTTCTATTTATAGAAGATATATATATTTCTGAATAAACACCTGCCTTTTTATTGTTGATGCCATTCACAACAATATGCACACGCTTATCCTTTAATATATCTGTAATATCTATATCATGAAGTATGCGCATAAATAAATCTTTACATGGTTCATACACAATACAATTTGTATTTTCTTTCTTCGATTTCAACATGAATTCTCGAATGTGCGCGCCGTTTCCAAAACCAATCAAAACCAAAGTTGCTTTTTCAGGCAAATCAACGCTGTCTTCCATGAATTTTTCTGCTTCCTTTGTTGGATTATAACGAGAATTCAAATATTCTTTTCTATCATCTTCCCGTATATAAACAAGAATCGGCTCTTCATTCTTCGCATACTCAACAATGGCTCGAGACCCATCCCAGCAAAAATCGGGATCGCATATCTTCTCATATATATCATGTTCTGAATATTTCAATTGACTTAAATTATGTTCATATATCATATATTATCTAATCCTCAAGCGTATGTAACAACTCCAATAATTCATATGTTATCAAATCCGCAAGCATGACCCCATCTTGATCTTCCATTGCCTGCAATATTGGCACCAATGCTTCTTGCATCAATTTTTTCTTAACTGCTTCATCCTGAATATCTTCACTGATTGTTGCCAAGTCTGATATTACCAACCCCATTGCCGCAATCCCCGCCCTTGTATCTCCTCGATACAGAACATCTGCTATTTCCGATAATTTATTACATGTATCCTCAATTAACTGCTTCATCCTCATACCTCTCTTTATCTTATAACAAAATAAGCTGACCCGCAAGCGAGCCAGCTATATCTTGTCAATAATGTGTAATTACTGAAGTAATGAAAGTACGCCCTGTGTAGACTGATTTGCCTGAGCTAACATAGACTGAGCTGCCTGCTGAAGAATGTTATTCTTCGTATAGTTTGTCATCTCTGTAGCCATGTCTGTATCACGAATCTGAGACTCTGCAGATGTCAAGTTCTCTGAGTAATTCTCAAGATTGTTGATAGTGTAGTTAAGTCTGTTCTGCTTAGCACCAAGCTCTGAACGAGCTGCCGATACCGTCTTGATAGCAGCTGAAATCTTTGACATTGCTGTTGCTGCAAGAGCATGTGAAGATACTCTAACATCTGCTGAAGTCAATTTCAATGTTGTTGTGTTCATTGTCTTGATTGTAATCTCCATGTTCTCGCCTGCATTAGCACCAACCTGAAGGAACTTACTCTTGAAATCACCTGTCAAAAGCTTAGTTCCGTTGAATGCTGCCTTTGAAGAAATAGAATCAATCTCATCTCTAAGCTGAGTCATCTCATCTGCGATTGCATCACGATCTTCTGTTGCATTAACATCGTTGGCTGCCTTTGTAGCAAGCTCACCCATACGCTGAAGAATGCTGTGAATCTCATTCATGTTACCTTCAGCTGTCTGAATCAGAGATACACCGTCCTCAGAGTTCTTAACTGCCTGATTGATACCACGAATCTGGTTTCTCATCTTCTCACTGATAGAAAGACCTGCTGCATCATCTGCTGCTCTGTTAACTGCATATCCTGAAGACAACTTCTCAGTTGACTTAGATACTGCCTTAACATTCTGACCTAACATTCTGTTTGTGTTTGCTGCCTGCAAATTGTGCTGTACTACCATAATAATTCCTCCTTGAATTTATTCCCGCGTCCTTGCGAGAAGTACTGGGGCACCGCCCCGTGAATAGTATGTATGTTAGAACCCGTTCTGGGTAATAACCTTGTTTACAGGAACTTGTTTATTCCTTACACCTTATATATCGGACTGGAAATAATATCCTTAACCCTTTTTTGAAACTTTTTTAATTATTTTTTCTTATCATAAAGCAAGGAATCATTTACCATACCGTTTGCCATGGATTTATAATATTTATTCGCCACATTCTTCGATTGTTTCACCTGCCGTACACCCTGAAATTTCGCAGAAAATACTTGTTCCATCGTTGCACGATTCCGTTCTTCCACCGCTTCAATCTGCACACCAAGATCCACACAAGCACGAATCAGCTCCTGTATCGCAAGCAGTTTATCCCGATAAGCTGACGGATTCTGCTGTATCTCGATTCGTACACGATCGTAGACAGAAGAAAAACCTTTATCAATCTCATTGATATTGTCAATTAAAACATCCTTTTTCTCAACAATCTCCGAAAACCGTTCTTCGTCAAACTTCTCTGCTGCCGCAATCACCGACTGCTCATTTGTCAGCTTCAAAATCTCTGTCAGATATTTTCGTTTCCGTTCCAGTGATTCCCGCATGATATTCACATAAGTTCCGGTCTGATTCATATCCTGCCTCCTAGCTCAGTGATAACTGCGGTCCCTTCGCCTTCTTCATAACTTCTTTCCATACATCTCGCATACCGCGAAGTTCTTCTAGGGCACGCTCCAATAGTTCCATGTCTTTGTTTATATTTGCTTCTGTCAACAACGCAAAAATATAATCATACATGCGCTTGAAGTCTTCTGCAACCGGATACTTTGTATTAAGAGTTGATGTAAGCTCTACAATAATATTTCGACATTTTTGAATATTCGTATTTGTCTTCTCATAATCTTTCTTTTCGAGCGCCACGATTGCGATATTGCAAAACTTGACTGCGCCTTCATAGAGCATCAGTGTAAGCTCTGCCGGTGTCGCCGTCTCAATTCGATTATTACCATATGCTTTTGCTGCTGTGCTATATGCCATTATATAACCCCTCCGTATATATTATGATGCACTTCCAAATAAGGAGGACAGGTACGACTGCTGGGATTGTAATTTTGCCATTGCAGTTTCCATCTTTGAAAACTGATTATAATATTTATCTTCCAAATCCTGCAGTTTATCTTCCCATTTACTAATCTCATCCTCATAGTCATCAAGTTCGCTGTCCATCGTCTTATCATTATAGAACGTCTGGGAACTTCTAGTACCCTCAATTCTTGACATCGATTTCTGCAAATATGTATACATCTGAGAACCAACACCCGGATTATCTTTCGTTCCACCAATGATCTGGCTCACTATATTATCATTGCTCTCTAATGCTGCACGTAATTTATTGTCCTGCGATGCATATTCTTCGTCATCTTCATCTCCAAGGATATGCAACTTGCCATTTTCAGAATAATCTCCTGTTACAATACCTATAGATGCCAACGTCATCGTCTTTGTAGTACCATCTGCTAATGTCACAGTCACGCCCTTATTCAAGTTTGTACGCATTGCAGAAAGAAGCGTCTGTAGCGTATCATCTCGACGAAGCAGACCCTGCTTTGCTTTTTCTTCCCACTTTTCAATCTGTGTATCAGATAACTTACTCTTCTCATCATCTGTCAGAGCGTCATATCCAGAATCTTTTTCATTATAATACTTATTCATCTCATCAATCAGATCATTGTATGCCTTGACGAAATTCTTAATTGTATTATAGGCACTGTCCGTATCTGCAGACACCTCGATGTTCACTGCTGTATCTGTCTTTGCCTTTGCAGTAATCGTCATACCATTGATTGTCATCGTATTGCTGTCGCTAGTATATTTTACATTATTGTAATAAATAATAGCATCTCTGGCATCAATCTTCGTTGCCTCGCTGCCAAGTCCCAGAATATCAAGCGCATTGGGATCGCTGGATGTTACATTGAAGTCATTCGCCGCACCAGTTTTCGATGCATTGATATAGAATCTTCCCTGTGCTGCATCAAAGCTTGCAGAAACCCCCATTGTAGAAAGCGCAGTTGTAAAATTGTCAATAGTAGATTTGTCATCCACAACAAAATCCTTGCCATTTACGGAAAAACTTGTACCTACACTGATTCCAAGATCTGCTAATTTTGTAGATCCTGAGATATCTTCACTTGTGAATTCATACTTTACCTTCGCTGTAAAGTCTGCGCTTAATGCGTTCCCATTTTCAGAATCTTTGTCATAACTGATTGCGCCACTCAATCCAAGTGCCTGCGCATCAACAAAAAATGTCGTTCCAACCAGATCTCCACTGTCATTTGTCGTAGCTGTTGCATTTCCAAAGGTCAGTTTCCCATCCTTGATACTTGCAGAAAGCCCTTTGAAGTTCTCATTCGCAGCAAGCTTCTCATTCAACTCAGAAAGTGAAGCAACGCCATCTTCACCTTCACCACCAAGTACAAACTTGATTGTTTCCGTTCCTTCGGAGAATAAAATCGTCTGTCCTTTCAGATTCAGGCTATTTCCATCCGCATCTGTCATATCCTCAAACTTGGTCGACAATCCTGCATCATTATATCCTGTGTAGGATTTTCCATATGTTTTAATATTGTCACCGGTCAGGTATGCGGAAGATGCAGTCTGCTCAACAGACACCGTATGCGTACCATTCGTTGCCCCGGCCCCTGCCTTGATAGTCACCTTTGTCTCATCACTGACTGTTGCTTTCTTCGCTCTATAATTACTAACCGTCTTAAACGCAGAAAGCTGTGTCTTGTAGAAGTTATAAATCTTCGTATTAAGTCCACTCCAGATTTCCTTCTTCCACTCCAGATCCTGTTTTTTCTGCTTGATTTTATTTACCTTCTCTGAACTGGCACTCACCAGTTCCTTTACCATGCTCTCAGTATCCATACCGGATACGAGACCTGTCATACGCATTGCCATACTGGATACCTCCTATCTTCTCTCATCAACCAGAAGACCAGCCATCTCCCATGCCTTTGCAAGCATGTCAAGTGTCTTCTCCGGCGGGATTTCTCGGATAACTTCATCTGTATCACTATCTGTAACCGTGATTGAGATCCGGTTTGTATCCTCATGATACTTGAAACTAAGCTGTGTGTGATGAAGTGGACTAGCCTGTTTCACTGTCTTATTCAGATCATCCACGGCTGCCTTAATCTTGTCCGGTGCCACTTCCTTATCCGTCTGCACGGCACCACGATCCTGCGATCCCGGCTGGCTGTTGTTATTGCTGTTACCCTTTCCGCCAACCGGCGGCAAACTTGCAACCTGTACCTGCTGCTGTCCTGCGGTACTTCCTGTGTTCACATCCACTGTCTCGGACTGCGGACGTGTTACTCTTGTCTGTGAACTTACATTCAGGGCTCCTACGCCCCCGATTCCATCCATTGCCATAATCTATACGCCTCCTTGCGTGAACTGCTTGTACACCTTCCATCCTTGAACGGCATACACCCATTTGTTTCCTATTAGTTGTATCGTCAACTAATCACCCATACTTTACCACTTTATAAGAGTTTTTTCAAACTTTCTACATCAAGATTTGCGACAGATTCACGGTTCTCTTCCTGAATCTGTGCATAGATTTCCTTTCGATAAACAGGCACGCTCTTCGGTGCAGAGATTCCGATCTTTACCTGATCGCCCTTTGCCTCAAGCACAGTGATCTCAATGTTATTGCCTATCACGATGGATTCGCCTTGTTTTCTGGATAGTGCTAACATATTACTCACCTGCCTTTTCTTTCATTTTCTGAATTGCCTCGTAGGCATTGAATTTTACTTTATAATCTTCATTTTCCACGATCACCTGGATGGCTTTTCTGCCCTCCGTGTTGATGATGATTGGAGCCTTCAGATTCGCTGTCATCTTCGTTAAGTCCGAAGGAATCGACAAAGTTACGAACATCAGAATATCCGCATCTGCCGGATCCCCGATATTCTTCATCAGCTCATCTTCCACGATCGGGGCATAATCGTCGATCAGTTCGGATGGATGAATGATCGGAAGTGCCAGTGCAGGCTCTTCCATCGACTGTAACCAGCTGATCTTTGAGCGTTCCTCGCGATCACTATCATAAATAATTGCAAATTTCTTTAAATTTTCAAAGCCGATCAATCCCATTGGAAACTCAAGGATCTTATCCTCCGCGATATCGACCGTACCAAATAATCTTGTTTCTGCTACCATGTTTTATCCCTCCTCAAAAATTGCAGCTCCGCCTGCAAGCAGTCTCGCTACTTATTTGCATGACGGAATTATTTTCTACAAATAATCAATCAGCGATGCTCTGACCAGATTGCTCGTAGCTGCAAGCGCTGCCTCATATACGACGTTGGCCTCCTTGAAGTTCAGCGCTGCCTCTTCTGTGCTCACATCCTCATTTTCAGACTTCAATTCCTTGAATGTGCTGTACTGTTCTGTCACGCGAGTTCTGATCATGTCAAGTTTTGTCATCCGGCTTCCGACATCGGACTGGATGGCAGATACCTGATCCATATAGCCCTGGAAGTTCGTGATATTCTTCGCAAATGTCTTCTGCATCGTCTCTTTCTTGATTGCGATTTCAACGTTGATATCTTCCAGCATGGCGTTAATCTGCTTTACCGCATCATCATTCGATGCATACTGGTTGTCCTCCAGCATACTCTTTAACTTCTTCTCTGTCTTTTCCGCTGCATCTAACTCCTGCAGCGTATAGATCAGATCGTTGATGTTGTTGCTCATATCATCGTTGATAATATTTTTGCCTTCCGTATTAACCTGAATACTCTGGCTGAAATTCACTTCATAATAAATCGACTGTGTCCGGTCATAGGTATCATAATCTACCGTCTTAATGCTGCCATCCGACTGCTCGGTGTACTGCGTACAGTCAAAATAATGCTCCGGGCGGAGGTCGCCTGCTTCGAATTTATTTTTCGCGTAGTCAACTACGATATCGTCTGCCTGCTTGAGTGTGTTATACACGTTCTCACCGAAGATAATCTCGCCGGTCTCCTCGATGATGTTGATTTCATCCGGTCCAACCTGATAATACGTATCTGCATCCGCCGTTGTCTTCACCGTCTGGGTAAATCCACTCAGATCGATCGTGTTACCATTTGCGTCCAGTGCTTTCAGGGAAAGTGCTGCATTGCCCTGACTATCCTTACTTGAAATGCCCTCATATGCCAGATTCAGGCGATAGACCTGTTCCTTGTCCGGCTTTACATAGGTACTTGTGCCTGCCAGAATCCCATCTACATCTTCATTGTTCACGCCGTTTAATACGACCGTTTTCATATCCAGATCATCCGCATTCAGATGCTGTGTGATCTTATAAGAATATTTCTTGATATCCTCTGTCTCGTTAAATGCCAGAGAACGATCCGTCTTATAGCCAGAGAAAATATAACGTCCAGCGTAAGTTGAATTTCCCTCACTGTTGATCATATCCTGCATCTCTTTTAACACATCAATGATCGCGCTTCGGTTGGAGGTATTGAACGAATCCGTCGAGCCCTGTGTACAATAGCTCTGGATATCTTCGAGTCGTGAAGTGATGTTGTCCAGAGAGGTTGTCGTAATCTTCAGCCACGACTCTGCATCACCAATATTCTTATCCTTGTACTGTTCCAGCTGCGTTACCATCGTACGAAGCTTTAAAGCACGCACAGCAACAACCGGATCTTCGGATGCCTTTGTAATTTTCTTTCCCGTCTCCATCTGCGTTGTGCGGTTGTCCACATTTGCCATCGTCTTCTGCATATTCCGCAGAGAGTTATTGGAGATCATCTGATTTGTAATTCTCATATTCCTACCTCCAAGGCGTCAGCCTTATACACCAGTCTCGTTAATCAGTTTGTCATATACTTCATTCAATACAGATATTACCTTAGATGCCAGCCGGTACAGTTCCTGGAACTTCGTCAGATTCGAACCTTCCTCGTTCTTATCGACACCGGAAATAGATGCTCTCTGGTTATCAATCGTGTATCGGATATCATCCTGATTTGCTGCAAATACCTCATTTTTCTTTGTATCGACCGCCATGTTTGTTGTGATTGCCTGCAGGAAATGTGAGACATTACCCTGCTGGAACATCGATGTATCCGTCAGTCCAGCCATCATCTTTTCTAAGATGCCCCTTGCCTCTATGTTGCCCTGATCGATATCTTCCTTGTAAGACACAACAATCTTCTTCGGATCGGTCTTCCACTGCTGGTTCAGCTCCCAGTTCAGTCCGTTCAGACGGTAATAGCTGTCGTCGCCGGAAGAAATCGTTCCAGTTCCCTGCATGCTGCCCTTCAATACGAAATCGTGTCCATCCGGTGCCTGTGCGGTAAATGCATCAAGTCCCGGATTTCCATCGGCATCGGCACCCGCGCTTGTCAGGTCGTTCATGTACTTGGAGAATACACGCACCAGCTCGTTTAACTTTGCCTGATAATACGGAATACCCTTTGTCATATTTTTGACGCCAATCTGTGCCTGACGTCCGTCGATACCTGTCGGGAAGATAGCTGTTACTTCCGCATTCTTCTCATCAATCATCGTCATATTTTTAAATGTAAAGTTATTCAGCTTTCCGGCTGCATCATACTCGGCCGTCCAGCCGTCGTACAGATAATCTTTACCGTTCAGGGTAATTGTTCCCTCGCTTGGAATGTTCAGATCTTTCATGGCAACACTCTCTGCAAGCGATACTGTCACTTCCGGTGGATTGTCCGATACAGCAGTTGTTTTTCCGGAAAATACCTCACCATTGTTGCCGTCACGGATGTTGAACAGACCTGCGATTCTTCCGGTTGTATTCGCCGTATTGAAGAATTCTCCCGCAGTATCATCCGCGTTCTTCCAATAAATATCAACCAGACCATCCTGATCGTTCTGGTTCACCTTCTGCTCCCGTGGAACTATGGTCAGTTCATTGTAACCAAGCTCATCGACCAGGATTTCACCATTAATACGGATCGTCAGAGTCTTGGCATTTGCTTCGACCTGATCATTTCCCACACCATACATGATGCTTCGCTCGTCCACATCAACATTGATATATTCGGATAATGTGTCGATACATACGCCCCGCTTATCACGCAGGTCGTTTGCATTTCCACCCTTTAATTCGACTGTGATAATCTCCTGTGTCAACTCGTAGATCTGCTTTGCAAGCGAGTTCACTTCGCTGACTGCAAGTTCAACCTCATCGTTGATCGTCTTCTGCGTCGATTGGAAATTGCTTGCAAGCTCATTCACCATGTCTGTGAAAGAATCTGCCGTAAGCGCAAAGGAGATTCGCGTTGTATAATCGGCTGGCTTTGTCGAGAGATCCTGCATAGCATCGGACATCTCTGCCATCCATTTTGTATAGCCTGCCTCGGAAGTCATTTCGTTCATATACGTCTGTAACTGTTCGAGATTGGCATGCTGTGAATTGTACTGACTGTACTTGGAATTTGCAGACCAGTATTTCGTGTCGTAATATGCATTTCTCTGACGTTCTACGGCTGAAGCGGTAATACCGGTTCCCATCATACCATACGTCTTGTTCAGACGTAAGGCGTCCGATGCGGAAGCCTGCACGTTCTGTCTGGAATATCCTTTTGTATCCGCATTGGATATATTGTGCGCGGTTGTATTCAGCGCCGTCTGGAAATATGTCAGTCCCGAAAGACCTGTATTGAGTCCTAAAAATGTAGATGGCATCGCTTCCACTCCTTCTTTGTCAATTGCGAATTATCGTTTCTTTTATGCACCCAGCTTCTCGATCAGATAAGCAATCATCTCGGATACGGTGTTGATGTATCGGGAGGACGCATTATATGCATGCTGGAATTTGATCATGCTGGATAACTCCTCATCAGAGGATACGCCAAGCAGCTGCTGTCTCGTATTCTCGGCGTCGGACACTGCCTGCTGTCCGGTTTCCATCATGGATTTGTATGTGTAACCACGGTCTGACAGATCATCCATCATACCGCTGTAATAATCTTTGTAATTGCACTGCACCAGAGAATTCGGACTGACCGTTGCGAACTTATCGTTCCACCGTGCCAGCAACTCATCTGCGATCGTCTGTGCCTCCTCACCCGATACACGGGAGAGTGGAAGCAGGGACGGATTCTGTAACAGCTTCTCGTTCACCTTCAGGTTTCCGATCGTATAAAGCGAATAGAAATCGTCCGGATTTTCTTCGTTATATACCTTGAACGTCTGTGTCGTTCCATCTGCCAGCGTCAGTGTACGCTCCGTGTACCGCTCCACGCTGTTTCGCGTAAACAACTCGGTGCCCGGATACTCATTACCTGAACCCATGCCAATACCTGCAGTATCCTCGTCCAACACCTTTACGGTAGAACCATCTGCCAGCGTCACGGTTTTGTTCGGACACAACGTATCGTTGATCTGTGTCACCATCGCATGAATCAGCACATCAAACTGTGCCTCCAGATTCGTAATCGTGTATGGTTCCACATACGTATTAAAATATTCCAGATCTTTTACATAATCTTTGACGTCCTGCTCGTACTGCGCCATCGCCGTCTGATAATCCGCATTGTTAGCAAAATCTTTCTCCAGCGGTTTCGTCGGCTTTGTCGGTACGTCCGTGTAGTTACTGATAAAATAACCCCGCGACATCATAAGACCATTCAGAGAACCGATATCGCTGTTACTGTCCGCGGTCGGTACCCGGTTTATATTAAACAAAGGATCGCCATCCTGCTCCCATACCGGCATCAGGAAGTCCGTCGAAGAACCTGTGAATCCGTAATTCTGCTGATATTTCTCATTCTCACACACCTTCTGTGTCGTCAGTGTGTAGGTTCTTCCAAGCGTAACCAGTGTATGTCCTTCCAGATACACCTCTACCGTACCGTCTTCGTTGTTTACAACTTCGGTATTCACAATAGAAGAAAGCTTATCAAGTGCCTGATTTCGCTTGTCCTTTAAGTCATTTGCTTTTTCCACATTTCCTGCCTCAACCGCACGGATCTGCTGGTTGAGTTCATAGATGGTAGATGCAAGATCATTGACTGTCTTGACCTGATCCTTGATCTCCGTGTTCAGATTCCGCTGATACTCGATCAGACTGGAACGTATCGTCTGCACACGATCGATCAGGGTGAGTGCATTGGAGATAAAGGAGCTCCGCGTTACGATACTGTTCGACTCCTTCTGCAGCTCCTGCATGGATGTCCACATATCGTTTAACGTCGTGTTAAAATCCTTACCCTCTAACTCACCGAAATAATTCTCTATCTCTGAGACGGTTTCATACTGCGCCTTGTAGTAGCTCATACGCCCGCTCTCTGTGCGGTAGGTATCATCTGCAAACTGGTCGCGCACCTGTCGGATCTGCGCCGTTACAACTCCCATACCTACGTTATTGATATAATATGAGTCCGTTGCGACTCTGTTATATGACTGGTCTGTCAGGAGTACCTGCTGTCTGGTATAGCCCTCAGTCTGTGTATTTATTAAATTATGTGCGGTTGCATTTAACGCATATTGACTTGTCTGAAGTCCTGTTACTCCAACCGTCAACCGTCCCATCGTTCCTGCCATACGTTTACTCCCTTATTCCCGTTAATTCTGTACATCAAATCTGCCCGGTACATCGGCACCGCCTGCATATGCAGCGTTGCTCTTGAACATCTCTTTCGAATACTCTGCCGTCTCCGGCGCCCGGTTTAAATTCTGCATCAGATTGATGTTATACTCGATCATTTCAAGTGCATCCTGAATCAGATTCTGATTATGTCCGTTTACTTCCCGCACCTTCCGTGCAAGCTTCGCCAGCTTCTCGTTGATCGCAAGCAGCGGATCATGGAATTCCGGCTGTCCTTCCAGAAATGTAACAACGTCCATCACCTTGACATCATCTGGTCGTTTGCCTAAGATATTCGCTACATTTGTCATTGTCTCGCGCCGTCTGTGTTCCACGCTTGCAAGCGCATCTGCCAGACGCTGCTCCTTCTCGGTTGTCTCAGACAGACGGTCAAGATTGTTCGATACAATCGCCCCCGTCTTCTCCATCGACACCTGCAGAAGCTGCTCATACAATGCATACTCATCATTCAATTCCGTAATCAGATTCTCAATTATACTTGCCATGTCGCATCCTCTTTTAGATATTTGTCTTGCTGTAACTGTCCAGTAATTTCTGTGCGAAATCATCCACGCTCACATCATATGTGCCGTTGTCAATCCGGCGCTTCAGATCCTGAATCTTGGACTCTCTGACATCTGGTGTATTGCCCAGTGCTGTCTTTGCTGTCTGCATATCTTTTCCCATGCTTGAGAAAGATACCTGATCCAAAAAGCTTCCTGATCCGGTTGTTCCAGAAGTCTTCGTCTTCTTGGTGCCTGTGTTGCCATAGATCTGACTGATCATATTATAGGTTCCTATTCTCATTGCTTCTCCCTCCTTTTTCTTATCTTTCGCAAGCCGCAGTCTCCTGCAATTACGATTCTTCAATATGAATATCGGAAGTTTTCCCTGTATCATAACCCTTTTTATGTAAAAAAAGACACATGCACCAGCATTTGTGCATATGTCTCTTCTCTTGTTTATGTATTTTATCCAGAAGCAATCCCTGCCTGCTTTTCATCCACTGGATTAGTCAAGAAATCGCATCTTACCAGCGGAACTCTTCCGAACCGCCTGCTGGCGTTCCCGCTTGTAAGCGTTTGTCATCGCATCTGCCAGTCCGCCTGCACACTCCTTACAGAATCTTCCGCTGTGGATCATCTTGCCACAGCGCTCACATTCCAGACCAACCAGAGAATCATCGGTAAAGGATAAACGTTCCTCGCGCACCCAGTATTTGATCTGCTTGATCGTAACATCACACGCTTCCGCTACCTGATTGATATTCTCGCGTGGATTCTCCTCGATATATTTCTTTACTTTCTGAAACTTCTCTTCCAGCTTTTCTTTACATGCAGGGCACAGCTTTTCGCCCGCAATATAATTAAATAACTTCTTACAGTTTCTGCAATTCATCAGTTCCATGATTTGTTCCTCCCTCTATCTATTCTGACACAATCTCTATATCACTTTCATCTTCCGGTTCCGATTGCTACACTTGTATAATAAACATCCGGGATTCCCGCCGCATGCAGACTCTTCGTACATGCCTCGATCGTAGCCCCCGTCGTGTAAATATCATCGACCAACAATACTTTCTTATAGCTTACACTTTTTTCTATACATTGAAAAGCCTTTTTTAAATTTTGCTCGCGGTGCTCGGGGTCCAGACTTTTCTGTGGTTCCGTATTGACCACACGCGCAAGCAGCTCCCGTTCAACCGGTATATCCAGTTTCTTTCCAAGTGCATCTGCCAGAAGCTCCGCCTGATTGTAACCACGCTTCTCCAGCTTGCGCTTATGGATTGGGATCGGAATCAGCGCATCAATCCCCAGACTCTGCAATGTGAGTCCATGCCGTTTCACGATCTGTCCTGCATAGAATGCTGCATAATCACGCTGATTGTGATACTTGAACCGCGCCAGACTCTCATCAAGTGGATACTGGTATTTCATCGCCGGAAAGCCCTGTATATATGTCCGTGTATGCCGCGTACAATCCTCACACAGCTCCGCTTCCTCATCAGTGATCTCGCACCCACACCGCATGCAAACTGGCTGTGCCGGATAATCAATCATCGGTCTGCACTCGTCACACACCTGTCCAGCCTGTCTCCCTGTCACATCGCCACAAAGCGGACAGGTCGGCGGATATATCCAATTCACAAGTTTATTCCATACTCTCATTTAACTCCTCTAACCGAAGTGCCAGCGACGTGTACCGCTTCTGCTCCTCGGAATTATCAACCATCTGGTTTACCAAATTTACATCACCGACGATAATAACCAGCTGTCTCGCACGCGTGATTGCTGTGTAAATCAGATTCCGGTTCATCAGTTTCCGGTTTCCGCCAAGCAGCGGAATGATAACTGCCGGATACTCACTACCCTGTGATTTATGAATCGTCACGGCAAATGCATGCTCGATCTGATCCAGCTCTTTATAGTTATAAACACTCTCTCGTCCGTCGTCAAACAGGATTGTCAGCTCCTCATCGTAATCACTGATATCGGTAATCACGCCCATATCTCCGTTAAATACACCGACACCTTCATCCAGCACATAGCCTCTGCCGGTACCTGTCTTGGAAACACCGTAAATCTTCCACTCCTGTTGGTAATTATTCTTGATCTGCATGACCTTGTCGCCCTTTCGGAAGGTCACATCGCCACGCACATGCTCGGGCTTGTCCTTCGCCTTCGGATTCAGACGGTTTTGCAGCTTCTGGTTCATATTCTCCACGCCGACTTCGTATTTCCGCATCGGACACAGGATCTGGATTTCCTGCGGTGAAAATCCATAGTAATTCGGCAGATTCTTCATCGTGAGTGTCTGTACTTCCTCGATGATCTGCGATGCTGTCCGCTGTGGGATAAAGAAGAAGTCCTTGCTCTTGTTCGTCAGGATCAGATGCTCGCCACGCTGGATCTTATGCGCATTGAATACGATGTCACTGCCATCCTCCTGCCGGAAGATCTTGTTCAGCGTCGTAACCGGGAAGCAGCCCGAATTGATAATATCCTTCAGCACATTTCCGGCACCCACGGAAGGAAGCTGGTTTACATCCCCGACGAAGATCAGTCTCGTTCCATATGGAACCGCCTGCACGAGTGAATAAAAGATATACGCATCAACCATCGACATCTCATCCACGATGATCGCATCACATTCGAGTGGATTGTCTGCATTTCGTGAAAAATGCATGCCGTGATCGTCCTGATTTTTGCTGTCCTCATCCATCGCACCGCTGATTTCCAGCAGACGATGAATCGTCTGTGCCGGCCATCCGGTCGACTCGGTCATACGCTTCGCTGCACGCCCGGTCGGTGCACAAAGCTTGATCTCCATACCTTTCTTGGAGAAATATTTGATAATAACATTGATGATCGTCGTTTTTCCGGTTCCGGGACCACCGGTAATAACTGCCACCCCGGCTTCGATCGCCGATTTTACAGCTGCCCGCTGCAGCTCATCCAATGTCAGTTTTTCTTCTTTTTCAATCTTCTGAATTTCTCGTTCCAGCTCGTCCTGTTCCATATCATAGCGAAGCTGCAGATCGGTAAGCAGTCTTGCAGAATTCAGCTCCACATAATAATTCGATGCCAGATAGACGACATCTTCTTCATCGATCTGCTTGATCATGATCTTGCCTGCGATCAGCAGCTCCATCAACTGCTGTTCAAACAGGAAAACCGTCTGTTCGTACGCCGATTCCGCACTTGTCGCGTCTGCGTATTCTGCATAGCCAAGTGCTGACTGTCCATAGATGCCCTCGACATCCGTCGCCGTGTCACGCGTCAGTTCCACACAGCGACGCAGCAAAAGCTGTTTCGGCAGGTACATATGCCCTTCGCCGCCTGCCATATTCAGCACATACAGCACAGCCGACCGCAACCGGAATTCCGAATCCTGTGCGATTCCCATGCGCTTTGCGATATCATCCGCGATCCGGAATCCGATACCGGAAATATCCTCCGCCAACTTATATGGATTGCCGCGCAGGATATCATAAACTTTATTTCCATATGTATTGAAGATGCGAATTGCCAGATTCACCGAAATTCCATACTGTGCCAGAAAAATGGCAACCTCCTGAAATTCCTTCTTCTCCATGTACGAAGTCGCAATCGCCTGTGCCTTTCGCTCGGAAATTCCGCTGATCTCCGCAAGACGTTCTGGTTCCTCCTCGATGATCCGAAGGGTGTCATCCTTGAATTTCTTGACGATCTTCTTCGCCAAAACGGCGCCAATGCCCTTGATGATACCAGAGCCTAAATACCGCTCGATTCCAAGTGTATCCTTCGGCATCTGAATCTCGCAGGAGGAGAATTTGAACTGAATATCATACTGCGGATGATTCACGTATTCTCCCTCTGCAATCACATAGAGACCTTCACCGGCACCCGGCAGGGTGCCAACGAAGATCTCTTCACCTTCTTCGCCTTCCACGGACATCACACAATAGCCCGTTTCGTCGCTTTTATATACGATTTTTTCTATGTAGCCTTCTCTAATCATGTCATGATCCTATTTGTATTTTATGCATTTTGTGTCTGCGTAGTTGCCGCAGCCTGTTCCTGCTCATGCAGTTCCTCCAGCGTGATTGCCGCGTTCTGTTTCTTCATGGATTCGTATAACTGCTGTGCCAGACCAAGCTTGCCCTGATCGCTGACCAGCTTTGCATACTGCTGTGCCTGCAGGTCATATGCGTAGTCTGCATATGGGTTGTCGTCCTCGTCGCTATCAGACTTGATCGTGGATTGTACCTGCTTATACACCTGCTCGACCAGATATGCTTCAAACTCCTTGCATGCCGCAAGCATCTCCTCATCGGTTGCTTCCGAGGAGGTTGATTTCTTGATCTGATTGGTTAAGTTGCTCGTCTGTGCCTGTGTCACATAGGATGAATAATCTTTATTTGTAAGGTTTGTGATGTTTTCCATAAGGTCACCTTTCCTCTACCTAACGAAGAGCGTTAGCCTGTTGCATCATTTCGTCGGATGCCTGAATTGCTTTGGAATTCATTTCGTATGCACGCTGTGCCACGATCAGGTTAACCATCTCATTTGCCACATCGACATTCGATGCCTCCGTGTAATACTGATGCGTCTTTGTCTGCTTCACTGCCGCATTTCCATTCTCCGCAACTGCCGCGCCACTTGCGACGGTTACCGAATAATTGTTGCTGCCTTCCTTGGAAAGACCTGCCGGATTATTAAACTGGTAAATACCAAACTTGACCGGACGTCCATTCGCATCTGTAATCACTGCTGGGTTCCCTGTACCATCCGGGAATGCCAGAGTGCCATCCTGATTAACTACCAGATCCGTTGCCACACGATTAGATGGCAATATGATTTGATTTCCATATGCATCCAGAACCGGATTTCCGTCAGATGTACAAAGCATGTTTCCATTTGCAACCGGCGAGATTTCAAACGAACCATCTCTTGTGTACTGCAATTCTCCACTCTCCGTGCGAATCTGGAAGAAACCATCCCCTTCCAGCGCTACACTGAACGGATTCTCCACATGCGTCAGGTTTCCCTGTGTAAATGTACTTGTAATCGCTGCCACACGGCTGCCAAGACCTACCTCTGCCGCAACCGGCTTGTTCTCGCCTGCATTGTTCGTCGATGTCGACTGCAGGTTCTGATACAGCAGTGACTTGAAGCTCGCCTGCTGTGATTTATAACCAATCGTATTAATATTTGCTACGTTATTTGCAATTGTATCTACATTGACCTGCTGTGCCCGCATACCGGATGCAGCCGTCCAAAGTGATCGCATCATACGCTACTACCTCCTATTATCTTCCACTATAACCGTCCGATTTCATTGACTGCCTTGTCCAAGGTCTGGTCGATCGTCTGAACCATCTTCTGATTTGTCTCATACGCTCTTGTGACCGCGATCATATCAACCATCTCTGTGACCATATTGACATTTGACATTTCCAGATATCCCTGATTGACTGTTGCATCCGCCTGTGTCTGTACGGCGCCATCCACGGCTTCGTACATATTCTCACCATAGCTGGATAATGCGTCGTAGCTCTGAAAATCAACCAACTGCAATTTCGCAACATACGTATTGCCAGAGTAAATTTCTCCCGCCTGATTTACGCTGATCTTGACCAGATTTGCATTCGGAATCTGTATACGATTACCGCCTTCCGCCAGCACATAATCGCCATCCTTTGTCACAAGATAACCGTCCCTGGTTACAGTGAAATCGCCATCGCGCGTGTAGCGTGTCGTTGTCGTTCCACTCTTGTCTGTTGTGCTGATGGTAAAAAATCCGCTGCCGGATAATGCCAAATTGTACTGGTCTTCTGTCTGTCTGAAATTTCCCTGAGACATATCATAATACGTCTCTCCGATCTTCACGCCGAGGTTCACGCCGCCGATGCCCTGCTTTATGTTCGGTCCGATCGTTGGATCGTCAATCTTGACTGCCAGCTGGCGGTCAAAAGACTGCGATGTAACGTCCACCTTTTTGTAGCCGGTCGTGTCCGCGTTCGCCATGTTGTTTGTCACAACATCCATTCTCTTTTCCTCGTTGCGAAGTCCGGTCCATGCCGTGTACAACCCTCTTACCATCGTTTTCCTACTTTCTACTTTCGCTCACTCAAAAACTCAATATACTTACCTGTACCGATTGCCACTGCAGTCAGTGGTTCCTCGGCTGTCATCGTTGTGATTCCGGTGTTCTCCTCGATCAGATCTTCGAGTCCGTGCAGCAATGCACCGCCACCAGTCAACACGATTCCACGGTCTGCGATATCAGCTGCCAGCTCTGGTGGTGTACGCTCCAATACCGAATGTACTGCATCCACGATCTGGGATGTCACCTCGCGCAGCGCCTCCTCGGTCTCATCCGAAGATACCGTTACCGTCTTTGGAAGTCCGGTTACCAGATTTCGTCCACGGATATCCATGGAGATATTCTCTGGTCGTTTGTAACAGGTTCCAATATTGATCTTGATCTCCTCTGCCGAACGCTCACCGATCAACAGATTATGACGTTTCCGCATAAAACGAACGATCGCATCGTCGAAATCATCGCCCGCTACCTTGATGGACGATGATACAACCACGCCATCCAGTGAAATAACTGCGATATCCGAAGTACCGCCTCCGATATCTACGATCATATTTCCGCATGGTCTGGAAATGTCAATACCGGCTCCGATTGCGGCTGCAACCGGCTCCTCAATGATATAGACATCTCTGGCACCCGCCTGATAGGTCGCATCCTCAACAGCACGCTTCTCTACATCCGTAACACCGGATGGCACACATACACTAATACGTGGTCTTCTACCGAAGAAGCTCTTGCCCACTGCCTTCTGGATAAAATATTTCAACATCTTTTCTGTCGTTTTATAATCGGAGATAACACCCTGTCTGAGCGGACGCACCGCAACGATATTCCCAGGTGTTCTTCCGAGCATCAGTCTTGCCTCTTCCCCGATTGCCATGATCTGTTCGGTATCTCTGTCATAGGCAACTACGGACGGCTCCTTCAATACGACGCCCTTTCCTTTGACATAGACTAATATACTGGCGGTTCCTAAGTCGATTCCAATGTCTGAACTTGCCACGTCTTGTTCCTCCTATCTATATATCGGAAATTTCCTAATTATCCTTAGCTTTTTTCATAATAATCATGGTTGCAGCGCCTCCCTGTAACCATTCAATCGGCACTTCCGTGATATCCATGATCTCGTCCAATGCTGGCACATAGCTGCACCAGTTTGTGATCTTCCGTCCGGCAATATCCTTGCGGACACCATCCATATGCTCAAATTTATCGCGCAGATTCTTCAGGATCTTGCGGCTGTCGCCACCAGTCAGATCATATCCAAGCATGTCATTGAGTGCCTTGTTGGAGAAGAATACATAACCCGTGTACAGATCCCGGATAAAAATGCCCTCATGGAAACTATTGTATGTTTCTATCAGATGTTTATTCACATTTCGCACATTATCATCGCCATCTGCATTTTCCAGCATATTCTGGATCAGCAGAGAGATACTCTGTGAGAAACGAAGTTCTTCTTTTGTCCAGATTCGTTCCGATTTCGACTCTGCAAAAATCAAAATACCGTACAATCTTCCTTCCAGATAAATCGGATATGCGATCTCCGCCCGGAAATTATACCGCATCAGGTTGATTACATCGCGCTGTGTCATATTGGTACGGTCAAGCATACAACAGCCATTGCCGCGCTTGATCGCGTCTACCACAAGATACAAACGCTCCGGAAGCAAAGTCAATATATCGTCACTCGGCATCTCACCGGATACATCGAAATAACTTCGCAGACTGAATGCTTTTGGATTGTCCTTGTCAAATGTATATAAGAACATGCGGTCCAAATCCATATGCAGCGCGACCTCACGCAACGTCTCGCCAATGACCTGTTCTACATCTTCGCTTAATTTGCTGTTGATCTTCGACAATGCATTGTTGACAATGCTCTGTCGTGCAAGCTCCTCACGCAGCTTCTTGCCCGCGCCACGTGACTTCGCAGATTCCACAATAGAATTATAGCTTTGCAGCAGGAAATCCGATACCAGTTCTGCTGTCGTCCAATGAAGCTCGTAAATTTCCTCCAGATGCTCTGTCTCATCCGGTGTATAAGAGCCAAGCACCCAGAACCCCTGCAAATTATCACCGACGAAGATCGGTGCCATTGCCAGCTTTCCATAACCGCCTTCCTCGCGGTCAAAGATATGTGGCTTCATCTCTGCCAGTACTTCTTCCTTCATCGTTTTGAAAAACTCTTTGTAGGTTGGCGTCTCAAACAGATCATAGAAATCACCCAGATCCGTCGCAGGTCCGACTGGTGTAGATTCCACCTTGCCATTCTCATCAACAAACACAGAATACAAATTAGTGAGTTGTGAAAATCCACTCATGATCATTTCCATCCTCTGAATCTGCGGAATCATGCCCGGATTATCCAGCTTGCTGATTACCAGGGATCCCGTCGGCGAAATCTGCATGCGTCTGTTTGGCTCTTCAATCGCCCGTTTGATCTCCGCCTGTTTTTCTTCTTCCTTCTCCGCAGAGATATCGCGGATATAAAACTCTACTTCATATGTATTTTCTTCTTCTGACACAACTTCGATACAGATATTGACCCGCACCTGTCGAAGCACCCCATCGTCTCCAACCATACGATATTCGTGCACGTAATCCTGAACACGATTGTCAATCGCATTATGAATGGTCTTCATTACCATCTCACGATCCGACGGATAGATATAATCCTCGGACAATTTCATTCCTTTGTTCAGCATCTCGACATTCATACCAATCTCGGATGCGTTCGGTGAAACATATACCAGACTGGAACCCGGCATATCGATAATATATCGTTTTACAAGCACAATATATTTTGTCTTTTCAATCGCTTTTCTGAGGTATTTGTTTTCAATTTCCATGCCACTCGCCCCCTTATCGTATCGTAAAGCCTCGGTATCTAATAAGGCTGTCACACGCAATGTGCGACAGCCCCGTCTATACTGCTTTCTGAATCGGACTAATTGTTGCTGATCTCAGGGAATGCCTGATCTGCAACCTTAATCGTATTGTCTACGGAAATAACTACATTATCAAGTGCTGCTTTCATCTGTGCCATATATTCGCTTACACTCTCGCACTCACGCTTCACAGACATACGTGTATTGTATGCCTCTGTTCTTGCCTGATTCCGCATCTCCTCACACTCTGCAGTTGCCTCTGCGCGCATATTTGCACAGGTTTCCTCTGTATGATCGTTCAAAGACTGACATGCGCTCTCCGTCTCTGCACGCAGGTTGTCTGTCTCTTCTCTTGTCTCACGCTTCACGCGCTCACACTCTGCATATGTGGATTCCTTGCGCTCCTGACATTTGCTCTTTGTCTCTGCATCGAGTCTCTCACAGGCTGCAACTGTCTCTGCATGCATACGCTGGCACTCTGCGGTTGTCTCCTCTGACATCTGACGGCAGGCATCACTTGTCTCCTGTGTCAGTCTGTCGCATTCTTCCTCTGTCTTTGCGCGCAGCTCCCCGCACTCCTTCTGTGTCTGCTTTGTCAATGCATCTGCACTCTCACGTGCCTCCAGCAAAGTTCTGGAAATTGACTCGTAACGGCTCGCTGACTCTTCTTCTCTTGTCTCGTACGCTGTCATCTTGTCACGGAGCTGTGTCACTTCTACCTGCAGCTCATCGTTTACCTTCTTGAGGTTCTCGATCGTGCTGGAAGATTCGTTCAAGTTAACCTCTCTCATCGTGTGGAGATTCTTTACTGTCTCTGACAGCTTCAATACGTTTGCCTTTAAATCTGCAACCTCTTTCTCGTGTTCTGCTGTCAATTCGTCTATATAATTTTCTACTGCCTTCTTGTCATATCCACCAAACGATGTGGTCTTCAACGTTACATCCATTCTGCAATTCTCCTTTCGAATGTCCATTATCCAATATGTTTCTTAATTATATCATAAGAACTTCGTTTATGCATCATTTTTTTACATGGGATTTATGATTAACAATCTATATACAAATTGCTTTAACGGACGTTTGAATTGACGATAATGGATTTACGAAGGGACATTTGCGACCGCCGGTACTTAATGAGTGTGAAACACGAATTTAGTACCGCTGCGCGGAGCAACTAAGCGGAAGCGGTCCCGGAGTGAACCATTATCGTCAATTCAAACTATGCATTAAAAGGTTCAATAAAAAGTATGTGTGTATTGATATTTGCTTTCACTTTATGATACACTAAGGGTATGTTTAATCATATAAAAATTATTACGAGGTGATCTTTAAATGAACTTTTTCATGAAAATTCATGCAAAAAAATACAAACGATTTTCTCTTTTGCCGATTTGTATGCTGTTAATTTTTTCATTAACCGCATGTACAGCGAATGTGGAGAAGCGGTATCAGACCTACATCAAGAGTTTGATCGCAATCAATTATCTTGGTGCAACCAAGGATTACATTGCGGCGTCCGGTGCCAATCAGGAGGATGCAGATGCCCTTTATCAGGCAAACATTGACCTGCTCACTGACAATATCCTCACCTATTACAGTGTGAATATTGACGATGCGCCAGAGATGCGGGAGCAGTTCGAGTCTCTTGCCAAAAATATTTACAGCAAGGTTAATTACAAGGTAGATAAAGCAAGAAAAGACGGCAGTGTTTATCTGGTAGATGTCACGATTTACCCGATCAACCTGTTCGCACAGACCTCTTCTGAAGTAACTGCTTATGTCGACACATTTAACAACGATGTGAAGGCTGGAACTTATAACGATTATTCTCTCACTGATTACGAAACATTATTCTCGCAGGGCTTGATTGACATCCTGAATGCCGGTTGTGAAAATATGAGTTATGCCGATCCGCAAGTTATAACTGTTGAAATTATTGAAGATGGAAATAAATATTACATCAGCGACCGCGATTTCATGCAGATTGATGCTGCTATGATCAGTTCCGCAATCGTGACTGAGACTGCAACTTCAACAGATGCGAACTAAATAATGAAGCATGCAGGTAATATATGAAACAACATATAAAAACGACCGATTGGTTTTAAACCAACCGGTCGTTTTTGATATATTATTTTATTATTCCTAGCTGATCATTGCTCCAGCCGGCATATCCTTCTCTGCGGTAAGCAGTGCCAGATTTCCATCGAAATCCTCTGCACAAAGAAGCATACCTTCGGATAACACACCTGCAAGCTTTGTCGGCTTCAGGTTCGTGATAACAACAACCTTCTTACCAACCATCTGCTCTGGTGTATAGTAATGCTTGATTCCTGATACAATCTGCAATGTTCTGCCCTGTACCTTTACCTGAGAGCAAAGCAGCTTCTTGGACTTTGCAACTTCCTCACAGGAGATGATCTCTCCCATCTGTAACTGCATACGGCTGAATTCATCAATTGTGATCTCTTCTTTCACAACGGCATCAAGCGTCGGAATCTCAACTTTCTCTTCCTTCTTCGCCTTCTTCTCCGGCTTTGGCTCTTCTTCAACCGCCTTGGATGGGAAACGCTTCTCGATCTCCTCGAGCATCTTCGGTGCATCGATTCTTGCAAAAAGAATCTCCGGCTGATCCGTTACCTTGTTTCCAGATGGGTACAGTCCAAAGTTTGAAAGCTCTGTCACGCGGCGCTTGTCTGCATTGAGCTGCTTTAAGATCTTCTCAGACGTCTCCGGCATATATGGCTCCAGAAGGCTTGCGCCAACCACGATGCTCTCTACCAGATTGTACAGAACGGTGTTCAGACGGTCTGCATTCTCCGGATCCTTGGCAAGTGCCCAAGGCATCGTCTCATCAATATACTTATTGCAACGCTTAAACAAAGCGAAAATCTCTGTAATCGCATCTGCCACACGGAGCTTGTCCATGCATGCATTTACACGGAGTCTGGTGTCGGTTACAACAGCCTTCAAGTCATCATCGACCGGCTCATGTGCACCGGCATTTGTCACAACGCCATCAAAATATTTATTCGACATGGAAATCGTACGGTTCACGAGGTTTCCAAGTGTATTTGCAAGTTCTGAATTGATACGCTCAATCACAAGCTCCCATGAAATAACACCATCGTTCTCAAATGGCATCTCATGCAACAGGAAGTAGCGGACCGCATCCACGCCGAACAAATCTACCATATCATCTGCATAGATTACATTTCCACGGGACTTACTCATCTTTCCATCACTCTGGATGAGCCAAGGATGTCCGAACACCTGCTTCGGAAGCGGCTCGCCAAGCGCCATGAGGATACATGGCCAGTAAATGGTATGGAAACGGATGATATCCTTGCCGATCAGATGCAGATCTGCAGGCCAGTAACGATGGTACAATTCGTCCGAATTGCCATCCACATCATAGCCAAGACCTGTGATATAGTTGGTCAACGCGTCGATCCATACATATACGATATGTCCCGGATCAAAATCTACAGGAATACCCCATTTGAAGGATGTTCTTGATACGCACAGATCCTGCAGTCCCGGAAGGAGGAAGTTGTTCATCATCTCGTTCTTGCGGGACTCCGGCTGGATAAAGTCCGGATGTGTATTGATATGCTCGATCAGACGGTCAGCGTATTTGCTGAGCTTGAAGAAATATGCTTCTTCCTTTGCCGGCTGTACCTCACGGCCACAGTCCGGGCATTTGCCGTCCACAAGCTGTGCTTTCGTGAAGAAGGATTCACAAGGTGTACAGTACATGCCTTCGTACTGACCCTTGTAGATATCGCCCTGATCGTATAATTTCTTGAAAATCTTCTGTACCTGCTTCTCATGATAATCGTCCGTTGTACGGATGAATTTGTCGTAAGAAGTGTTCATCAGATCCCAGATACGCTTGATCTCAGCCGATGTCTCATCCACGAATTCCTTCGGTGTGGAGAGATTCTCAAATGCTTTAATCTCGATCTTCTGACCATGTTCGTCAGTTCCTGTCTGGAAACGTACGTCGTATCCGACGTATCTCTTGTATCTGGCAATGCTGTCTGCAAGTACAACCTCATACGTATTGCCTATATGAGGCTTACCAGATGTGTATGCGATTGCGGTTGTAATGTAGTACGGTTTTTTAGGCATATGAAACCCCTCCCTTATTTTTGTTTTTAACCCACTCTTAATTTAAACTTCTGGACATCGCGCTCGTCATCAACTACCTCGATCTGACCGCCAAGTCCACGGATCTTTCCATCGAAATCTTCGTAACCACGCAAAATATACTTGATATCGTCGATCGTACTGAATCCTTCCGCTGCCAATGCTGCAATGACAAGTGCGGCACCTGCACGCAGATCCGGTGCTACCAGATTCGCGCCTGTGTATCCATCCACGCCAGTAATCACTGCGGAATTACCTTCTACTTTGATGCGTGCTCCCATGCGGGAAAGCTCGCTTACATATTTAAACCGGTTTTCAAATATACTCTCCGTAATCACGCTCGTTCCCTGTGACAATGCAAGTGTTACCGCCATCTGCGGCTGCATATCTGTCGGGAATCCCGGATATGGAAGTGTCTTAATCTGTGTTGCCTTGAATCTGCCGTCCGCCATAACACGAACTGCATCATCGTATTCGATTACGCGTGCACCAATCTCATTCAGCTTCGAAGAGATTGCCTCTAAGTGTTTTGGAATTACATTTTTGATGAGAACATTTCCCTTTGTCGCTGCCGCCATCGTCATAAATGTTCCCGCCTCGATCTGATCCGGAATGATCGAATACTCCGTTCCTCTCAGCTTCTGAACACCACGGATACGGATGACATCCGTTCCGGCGCCCTTGATATTTGCACCCATACTGTTCAGGAAGTTCGCTACATCTACAATGTGTGGCTCCTTCGCAGCATTCTCGATCGTCGTCTTGCCCTCTGCAAGCACGGCTGCCATCATGATATTGATGGTTGCACCAACCGTTACCACATCGAGATAAATATGATTTCCAATCAACTGGTCTGCTTTCGCAACAACCTTACCGCCATTTACAATCTCTACTTTCGCACCAAGTGCCTCAAAGCCCTTGATATGCTGGTCGATCGGACGCAGTCCAATATCACAGCCGCCCGGCAAAGCAACCTGTGCATAGTTGTATTTACCAAGCAAAGCTCCAAGCAGATAGTAGGATGCTCGTATCTTCCGAATATATTCATCATCCACACAGACATCCTCGCCGGTTCTGATTGTTCCGCCGCAGATAGAAACTGTATGGTTATCAATGTATTTTACCTTAGCGCCAATTGTCTCGATTGCACGAAGTAATGTCTTTGTATCTTCTACATATGGTACATTCTCAATAATGCATTCTTCGTCTGTCATGACTGCTGCTGCAAGGATACCGAGTGCGGCGTTTTTCGCACCGGCAATCGAAACTTCACCTTCCAGAACATTGCCGCCTTTTATAACATATTTTTCCATTTCACACCTCTGTGCTGCCAGTTATTTTTTACGCTACTAGCCCATAATCTTAATAATTATAACACATTCCATTATTTTGTAAAGCATTTTACTTGTCTGCCTCACAATAAATGCATCGATAAATACGATTTTTTTCATCGGCTAATTTAAATATATGCACAATTCCTGGTTCTGTCGATGTGATACAGCGAGGATTTTTACATTTTTTCACATTGATCAGTTTTTTGGGCAATGCCAGCTTCTTTTTCTCGACCGTCTGTCCGTCCTTGATGATGCTGACTGTGATATCTGGATCGATGTAACCCAACACATCCAGATTCACATCGTACTCCTTATCAATCTTCAGGATGTCCTTCTTGCCCATCTTGCTGCTCTTGACGTTCTGCAGGATGGCAACGGAACAGTCGAGCTTGTCAAGTTCGAGGTCGTGATATACCTGAAGTGCCTTGCCAGCAGTAATATGATCCAGCACAATACCATTTTGAATACTATCTATCTTCATGATTTTTCCTCCTTAATGCAAATCCATTTCCTTACTCTGGGATCTTGGCAAGCTTGTCCGCAGACAGATTCAGCTTCGCACCATTCGCCTTGAGCAGTGTCAGCATCAGTGCCATACGCACGAATTTTCCATTCATAACCTGACGGAAATAGCAGGCACGTGGATCGTCATCGATTTCCACAGAGATCTCGTTCACACGTGGAAGCGGATGCAGGATTGCAAGGTCAGACTTTGCATTTTTCAGCTTCTTTCCATCAAGAATGTATGTATCCTTCAATCTGACATAATCCGCCTCGTTGAAGAAACGTTCCTTCTGTACTCTTGTCATATAAAGCACATCCAGCTCGCTCATCACTTCTTCCATCGACTCTACTTCTTCATATGGAATATTCTTTGCTTCGAGCACTTCGGAGATAATGTATTCCGGCACGCGGAGTTCCTTCGGTGCAATCAGGATGAATTTGATGTTCTCATAACGGGACAATGCCTTGATCAGGGAATGTACGGTACGTCCAAACTTCAGATCGCCACACAGACCAATCGTGAAATTATCCAGTCTTCCTTTCTCCCGCAGGATTGTAAGCAGGTCTGTCAATGTCTGTGTCGGATGGTTATGTCCGCCATCCCCCGCATTGATAATCGGCACGCCACTCACCATGGAAGCACGCATCGGCGCACCTTCCTTCGGATGACGCATTGCGATGATATCTGCATAGCAGCTTACCACTCTTGTTGTATCGCCCACGCTCTCGCCCTTCGTTGCTGACGTAGAATCAGCCGAAGAAAAACCAAGTACATTTCCGCCAAGCTCCATCATTGCTGATTCAAAGCTAAGCCTTGTTCTTGTACTTGGTTCAAAAAATAATGTTGCAAGTTTTTTGCCCTTACACGCTTCGCTATACGCTTCTTTGTCGTCGATGATATCCTGTGCCAGCTTCAAAATGCCATCGATTTCTTCTACGGTCAAGTCTGTTGAATCAATTACATGTTTCATTTCTGGTTTCCTCCCATTGAACGCACGTTGTTTTTTCGGAATATCTCATCGATTGCAAACCGGTCTTCCCGGTTGCAAACGAGGATATATGTTTTTCGATTCGCACGAATCTTCAGTACGATTACATTGCTGTCCTCCCCCTGGTTCTCCAGGAGAAAAGACCGCATGAATTCCCATTCGATAAATGTGGTTCCGACCAGCACTCCATCTTCTGTGATGCCACTCTGTATCCGGGTGGACAGCACGATGAACAACACAAACATCAATACCGCAGGCACAAATATGTAGATCTTAAAATATACCAACACAACAAGTCCCACAAGTCCAAGGTTCGCATAGACGACCTCAGAGATATTTAATTTGTGATGCAGCCGGCTCTTTATGACGATCCCAGACTGTTTTTTCACGGCAGAGACGCAGACAAGCGCGCCCGTACCAAAGCCAAGGAAAAGCACAAACGCCAGTACCGAAAGCCACACATCCATATATTATACCACTTAAATTCCTTTTATCAATGTATACATGACAGCTTTTTCTGCGTGTCTTCTGTTTTCTGCCTGATCGAGAATATGATCAAGGTTCTTCATCTCCACGTCCTTCGAAATCTCGAAGCCTACATGCATTGGCATGTCGTGGAAGACAAGTGCATGACTGCCCTCTAAGAACTCATCGTTCAACTGATATGGCATCATCTTATCCATGAGTTCTTTCTTCTTATCCTGATATGCAGGATCGTTAAAGAACTCCATGTCAAGCCATGTATCGGTGTAGCAGATATCCATATCCTTGACATATTTCTTCACTTCGTCCATCGGCATGTTCGGATCAAGCTCTACATAGTAACCAGTCTTCTTTGCTTCCTCATAGAAGTCTGGACCGCAGGCAGTATCATTTACAAGCGGGGTAAGTCCGTACAAAGTTCCCTGTTTCATCTTGGAGAAGAATTCTACCAGTGAATTGAATACGTTGTTCTTTGCACCGATATATAAGAACTTGACATTCAGACTACCAAACTTCTCGATGATCGTCAGTGCATCTGCCAGAATCTGGCAAGGATGGTACGAGTTATCGCAGCCATTGATAAATGGTACCGTTACATTGTCACCGAACAGCTCAACGGTCTCATTTTTCACGAGACGTGCCATGATGATGTCCACATTGCGGCATACATATTTGATCTCAGAAACCGGCTCGCCAAGAACAAAGTTGCTGTCCTTCCAGAGCTGGTTGTAGTAGGTTCCGCCAAGCTCTGTCATTCCTGTCGTGAAAGAAAGGAATGTACGGGTACTTGTCTTCTCAAACAACGTATAGAGCTTCTTGCCCTCCAATGCGTGGCTGTACTTCTCCGGGTTCTTCTTCATATCCAGTGCAAGATCAAGGATCTTCTGCAGCTCTTCCGCAGAGAAATTCTTGAAGTTCAACATATTCTTCATGATATCTTCCTCCTTTTTTCTACAAATATTTCTTTAAGTCGTCTACCTTGTCGGTCTTCTCCCATGGAAGGTCGATATCGGTTCTTCCGAAATGTCCGTAAGCAGCCGTCTGCTTGTAGATTGGTCTGCGCAGATCAAGCATCTTGATGATACCAGCCGGACGCAGGTCGAAGTTCTCACGGATGATCTCTACGAGCTTATCATCTGCAAGCTTACCTGTGCCAAATGTATCTACCATGATGGAAGTTGGTCTTGCAACACCGATCGCATAAGAAAGCTGGATCTCACACTTCTCAGCCAGTCCGGCTGCTACGATATTCTTTGCTACATAACGTGCGGCATACGCTGCGGAACGGTCTACCTTTGTGCAGTCCTTTCCAGAGAATGCTCCGCCGCCGTGACGTGCATATCCGCCGTAAGTATCTACGATAATCTTACGTCCGGTTACACCGGAGTCACCGTTTGGTCCACCGATAACAAAACGTCCGGTTGGGTTGATGAAGAACTTCGTCTCATCATCGATCATATCCTGTGGAAGGACTGGATCAAATACATATTTCTTGATATCCTCATGGATCTGCTCCTGGGATACATTCTCGTCATGCTGGGTAGAAAGTACAACCGCCTCTAATCTACAAGGCTTTCCATTCTCATCATACTCTACCGATACCTGTGTCTTACCATCTGGTCTTAAATAAGGAAGTGTGCCGTTCTTACGAACTTCTGTCAGCTTTCTTGCAAGCTTGTGTGCCAATGAGATTGGATATGGCATAAGCTCTGGTGTCTCGTTTGTTGCATAGCCAAACATCATACCCTGATCGCCAGCACCGATTGCCTCAATCTCCTCATCGGACATATGATTTTCCTTTGCTTCGAGTGCCTTATCAACACCCATTGCGATATCGGTTGACTGCTTGTCAAGTGCCACGATGACACCACAAGTATCGCAGTCAAATCCGTATTTTGCACGGTCATAACCAATCTCACGGATTGTCTCACGAACGATTGTCTGAATATCGATCTGTGCCTTTGTTGTGATCTCGCCCATAACAAGTACCAGTCCAGTTGTTACGGCTGTCTCACAGGCAACACGGCTCATAGGATCCTGCGCTAAAAGCGCATCTAATACGGCATCGCTGATCTGATCACAGATTTTGTCAGGATGGCCTTCGGTTACTGATTCTGAAGTAAATAATAACTTCTCCATTTGTTCCTCCTTTGGAATGCATTTGTCTATGGTTCTTTGTCTCTTTTTCAGCGGCAATTCATAAAAAATAAATCCGGCTGCAAGCAACCGGATTTGAAAGTCGTTATCAAATCTTCTTATTGCTCGACAACTTAATCTAAGTATCGCTCAGGTCGGCACCTTCCGTCTCCGGGGTTGCCGTGGCTTCTTCGTCCCTTATGACTCCACCACTCTGAATAAGAGAGACATGTTTAACATATATCATATATTTCTAATTGTCAATGGTTTTATTTGCTAATCTCGTTGTATTTGCGCATATTCTGGCGATTTTCATTCCTGTGTGCCATGCTTTTTACGGATAAATCGAATCAGCGCCGCAACAAGCATCAGAATCAGCACGCCTACTGCTGCGCCACAGCTATCGAGTAGCACGTCCTTTACCTGTCCGCTCCGTCCAGGAACAAACAACTGATGAAACTCATCCGTCGCCGCATACACCGTCGCAGTTCCCCACGCGAATAACGCAGACACCTTTCGTTTTCTTCGGACATCCAGCCATACACCACAGAGCAGCATTGCAAAGACGGCATATTCCGTCGCATGTGCCAATTTTCGGATCGGATGATCGACCTTCGCTGCAAACGCAAGCTGTGCTTCCTCCGACCAGTTCTTAAAATCCGGATGTACAATGCGTCCAAACTCCATACCGACCGTATAACTGTCCTCCGTCGATTCCTCGCCATTTCTGGCAGAGAAACAGAAGATCATAATCGCGAACAGTACCGACAATACAAGAAACACAATCTGCCGTTTCGACAGCCTCCCCGACTGCGTCTGTTTATCCTTAGATATGCTTCTTGATTGCATCTGCCAGTGCCTTCAAGGATTCTGATTCTGTCTCGCCCTGCTTCCATGTCACCTGTACGTCATCCCCTGCGTGACGTGGAATCACATGCATATGGAAATGATGCACAGTCTGTCCAGCTACTTCGCCATTGTTCTGCACGATATTCAGGCCCTCGCAGCCAGTCTCTTCCTGTACCGCTTTCGCAACGTGGGTTGCAAGCGAAAATACCTTGCCTGCAGTCTCCTCATCAAGCTGGTAGATATTATCGTAGTGCTCCTTCGTCAGAATCAGCGCATGTCCCTGATTGGCTGGTGCCAGATCCAGAATTACACGGCACTCTGGTGTCTCATATACCGTTGCAGATGGAATCTCTCCATTTGCGATCTTGCAGAAAATACAATCATCTTTTTTCATCTTTACTTACTCCTTTTTATTTTAACTACTTATACTTTACCATTTCTGATAAAGCATGGCATCGTTTTGCTCTTAGACCTGGTATCCACGTTTTTCGTAGTTTACACCCTGTATACTCTCGTTCAGGGTTCCTTTCCCATAGGTAAGTCCAGCGTACACCTGATGTACATTCTGCATCACAGCGCCCTCGTTGTCAAGTTCGTGTAAATGTACAAATCCGACACGTAAATCATCGACCATCTGCACACATCGATCCAGTTCATCCGGCTGTCTGCGTACTTCCGAGCGCACAAGCTTCCCATAGATAAATCGCAAAATGGCAACCACATTTCTTCCAAGCGGATCTTCCTTCGAGAAACATTCAATCAGCTCCTGCATCGCACGCCGCGCCTGCCCAATCGTTTGCAGGTATGTGGTCATATTCTCCGCTTCGTACGCTGCCATCGCATCCATGCCGTATGTATGAAATATATCACATAGCACCAGAATCAGACCGCTGTGGTTCTCCTGACTGATGCGTCGTGTAAATTCCTGTTTTTGTTCCTGTGTCATGGTGGTTTCCTCATATTCCTGTCTTATACATATTATCCCAATCCGGTCTGCGCCGCCTACTGCAGCAGCTGTAACAGCGATTCCGGTCTGTCGTTCGCCTTCTGCATCATGGAGATTGCCGCCTGCGACAAAACCTCCTGCTGCGTATATTCTGTCATCTCCTCAGCCATATCCGTATCCATGATCCGCGAATAAGCCTCCGTGATACTCTCACTTTGCACTTCGAGATTCGAATGCACATCATCCAGCCGGTTCTCATACGCACCCAGCTTCGAACGTGCAGCCGAAACTTTCTTCACTGCCTCATCAATGATATCAACTGCCTGACTTGCATATTCATGTGTGTACATGATCAACTCATCCACGCCAAGTGATTTTGCATTCAGCTCTGGAATGTCGATGGCTAACTGCTCACCCTCGTTGGAACCTGTCTGTATTACCATCGTTCCAGCCGACAGCACTTCGATCTCTGCTGTTACAGCTCCACCATTTTCGGCAACAGCGCCCGGATCTGCTTCAATCGTCATAGAGAAGCCGCTTCGGTCTGTGACTTCAATCTTATTTCCATTTGTCTTCAAAGTTGCAGTCGTAGAAAATCCATCTTCTGTGATGTTCAAAGCTGCCTGACAATCCTTGCCCTGCATCATCGTGCCATCTGTCACTCCAAACACCGCTGCCAGCTCCGGATTTCCCACAGAGATGCTGATTTTCTCACTGCTGCCATATCCCTTTGTGCGGAACACCACCGGTGCTCCACTGTCAAAGCTCTCCTCTGTCGTTCCGTCATTCGACGCAAAGACATCAATATTGATCTTGGCAAGGCTGGTCTGGATCTTTCCATATACATCCTCCATCGTCATGCCTTCCTCGATCTCGATTGCAAATCCATTTACCTTCAAAGTTCCTGCCTGCTCTTTTGTGATCACGGCTGTAGAATAGGTAAATCCTGTCGTCATAGATGCCTGCTCTGCATCGGCTGTGACATTGATCGAATAAACACCCGTGCTTACCTCTGATGAAATGTATGTTGCTTTCACACCATTGACACTGGACAGGGAACGTCTCGTCAGATCCCCATTCAGCAGTGTCTGTCCGTTAAATGCGGTCGTATCGGAAATCTGTGTCAGCTCAGCCGCCAGGGAATCAATCTCCTCCTGAATCGCATCACGATCGACCTCATCATTGACATCGTTTGCCGCCTGCACAGCCAGTTCCCGCATACGTCCTAAAATGCTGTGCATCTCCTCCATGCCGCCCTCTGCGGACTGGATCACAGAGATACCATCGTTAGAATTCAAAGCCGCGCGGTCAAGTCCCCGGATCTGTGCACTCATCTTCTTTGAAATCGCAAGTCCTGCCGCATCATCTGCCGGGCTTGTAATCTTATAACCAGAAGAAAGTCTGGACATCGACTTTGCAACTTTATTATTTATTTTACCGAAATTCGTCGTGGCATTCATCGCCAGCGCATTATAATTAATTCTCATGGTCTGCCTCCTTAAACTCGTTCGTTATGCTTCAGCTATCCAAATGTCTGCTTCTTATCCGGCATCATGTCCGCGGCACATTATACGTCCGCATCCCGGTTTTACTATGTTATATATCGGTAAGTTTCGCCATAGCCTTAACGAAGAATATTGCCGCCCGACACAGTTTTTGTGTGTCCGCTCCCCCGTTCGTTCCACGCGCCGCTGTACGGCTTTCTCCAAGCGCAACTGCCGCATCCGCATATTCACTTCCGGCAAGCAGTTCCCGGAACGCATCCGTCTGTCCAGCAAGCCATGTATTCGCCTCCGAGGAACCGCCAAGAATCTCACCCGTGCATGTTCCCGCTTCGTCCATCCGGATCTGCGCCTGCAGCATACCATGCACCCCTGCCGCCATCCGGATCGTGATGCCGCGGGCTTCTACTCCGCCCGTCTGCATCGTCAGATTCACTACCTTCATACCTGACTCTGTCTCAACCGGGAGCTGATACTGCCTTCTGCCCGCCATGGCTCCCAATATTCGGAATCCTGCCTGCACGACCTTCATGCCCTGCAGCTGATCTGATGTTATATTTCCTTCTTCTGCCTGATCATACATCTGCTCTACCATCTGTTGCCGGATATCCGCATACATCTGCGCCAGATCTGCGTCTGCTTCGATCTGTTTCAGCAGCATCTCCGATTCAAACGGCAACGCAATCTCCTCTCCTGTGAGGGACTTCGCCATAGCATCCGTCTCTGCGTCAACTGCATCCTCCTTCGTATGGTCCTGCCATCCAATCTGCTTCCATACCTGTGATGCAAATGTATAGAAATTCATGGACGCCTGATGATTGACAGCTTCTGCTTCCGGTCCTACCGACATTCCCTGCAGTATATAATCCGCCGCTTCCAGATTCTGTGCGCTCTCTTCAATATCATTTGCCTGCAGAAGCTGTTCTGCCTGTGCAAGCATCGGAGAATCAGAGATTTTCTCCCATGGGTTTTTATATTCTTCCTGCGCAGCCATCGGTTCATTTCGGCTCATATATTCATCTTTCTCTCCCATGCGGAGCTGTCCGGTCCAGTTACCATCCGCACCAACCCGTCCCGCATATGCACGCGCGATCTGATCATCCATCTTCTCCCCACGTGTCTGCAGATCCGCAAGCATACCGAACGAATCATCGACCACAGCCTCCATCCCGGCGGCCTTCCGGCTTCGCATCGCAGTAATCAGATTACGCACGGTAAGCCGGCTGTTGTTCGCGAACAGATACCCGGCTTCCCGGTCGCCGGATTTCTCTAACTGCTTAAATACCCGGTACACCCCGATATATCCTGCGCGTTCCTCGCTGCTGATCTGTCCACGCTTCTCTACATCACGCAGATACGTTGCAAAATCGTCTGTCTCCTTCACACCTGCTTTGTAATTTTTGTCCCGCAGTGTCTGATTGAGTTCATCGACTGTCATATCAAGCGGGTTGATACCATCCCGGATCATAGACAGCACCGCATTCGGATGGCATGCGGCAAGCATATCATTGACCGCTCTGTCATACTCTATGATCTGTGCGATATTTTCCTCCGTGATTTCCATGCGGTTATACCCGAGAATCTGTACCGCTCGTGTATGTTCCTCATCCACCGGCAGCTCCATATCTGTCAGTATATCTTCGATATTTGAAAATGCTTTGCGGATACTATCTCCCATATCCGCACGCGGGGCTGTACCAAGTGCCTCATATCCGCGCTCCATCGCTGCGAAATCAACGGAACGCCGGATCGTCTGTGTCGATATATCTGCCACCCCATCCGGCACATTGTTATCGGACATCCGGCGTTGCATATCACCCGCCTGTCCACCGATCTGGTGTTCTTCCTGTACAAGCTTCGCAAATCCATGTACCGTCACCGACTGCAGCGCGTCCGTACCCGCCAACACGCCAAGCCTTGTTGCCGGTGCCGTGCCAATCGTCTGCAGATCTGCCTGCATCTGCTGATAGATTGCCTTGTTTTCTTCGGTTGGCGCAACACCCTGCTTCGCAAACATCTCCTGCGTAAGCTGTGCCTCTGCATTTCGCAGCTTCGCCACCACCTGCGCCAGTTCACGAGTATCAATATTGATATCCACGGAGAGCATCCGTACCGCAACACTCTGTGTCATGGAGAGCCGGATCTCCTCTAACTGCCGCAGTGCCGTTACCTCCCGCAGCGTCTGATTCTGTATGTCGGAACCTGCGCTCCGGCCATCCTGTAACTGTGTACCCTTATCCGCGGTTTCGTCGTATGCTCCCACCGGCTGTCCACCGGTCTGTCCATCCCGTACCCCATCATAATGCGCCGCCACCAGCGCAGCGATTGTAAGCGGCCGCTCTGTACGTACTGCCTGTGCCACATCCTCTGCTGTAATCGAAGCTGCATCCTGTCTGAGCTTTGCCGCTCTCGTCTCAAGCTCCTGTGTCTGCCGCTTCTCTGCCTGCTGTGCCGTCGGCAGTTCACCGATATCCTTCCCGATCTGCGCCTGCATCTGCATATAAGCCCGCACGGAATCCGTCGTGACCGGAATATCATTTGCCAGAAGCAGATTTGCCCCGGCCATACTTGTTTCATCCACGACAAATCCAGCCTGCATGATCACATGTGCGAGCTGCGCCTGCAAGCCGGAATCTGCATTTCCATCTTCACCCGAAGCATACACCGATTGTCCAGCGCTCTGCTGCGGCCTGGATATTGTCTGTTGTGCAGCCTGTTTCGCCGCATATGCGGTGTCTCCTCCCAATTCATCCACCGCGGCAATCTCTCTTTGTCCACTGTAATGCGCCTTGTAGAGTGTCTCCTGCGTGAGTGGCTGCCGATTCTTCAACAGGTACAGAATGTCCTTGTTCCCCACCTGCAGCTTCACATCTGTCCCGGCTATCTGCGCCCCGCTACTTGTAAAAACCAGATTCGAGGCGTCTCCCTCCTCGATCTGCGCCTGCGCGAGCACATTTACAAGCGCGTCCTTACGCGCATCTGCACGCATGGAAGTAACCAGCCCTTCTATGTCCGAAAGCGATGCCGAAGCGACATCCACGCCCATCATACGAAGCTTCTTTATCTCCTCGGAAGTAAGGGAACGCGCAATCTCCCGTGCATCTGCACGCGCCTGTTCTTCGTCGCTTGTCTCTTCCTGCTGTTCCTGCTTCGCCTTCTCCTGCATGTCCTTGCGGTACTCATTGAAATTATCCATGACCGTCTGCGCATTCGTGTCGACCGAAGAATTCCTGTCGTACTGCACCTGCCCGACCTTCTCGAAGGCATCGAGCTGATCGACCGAAGCAGTCTTCATCTTTGTTCCACTGTAAGCATTTGCACTGTCACTATACGCTTTGATGGCATCCTGTGAATTTTTGATATTGATATTCTGCATAAAATGCTCCTTGCATCATTAATTTGTATGATATTATTCCTATCTTGCATCGTTCCGGTTGCCCGAACTGGTTCTCTGTCTTTTATATCGGCACAGTCCGCCCAATCATTAAGAAGCTGCATGGTGTCTGAAGCACAATGTCCAAGACGCAATGCCTGAAGCACAATGTCTGAAACGCAATGTCCAAGACGCAATGCTTGGTGTTTGCATGAAGATTAAATGCAAAAAGCATGGACGGCTCATTATGAACCAACCATGCTTTTTCATTACTATCTCATGCGCATCTGTCACTGCTTACCGGTACAAGCACATGTATAATATTTCATCATTTAATTGAAAAATGGTGTCCCGGGTGCTACCGTCCCATCATAGATCAGACCGGTTTCCGGCAACTTCCCTGCGTTACTATCAACCCGCATATTTGCGACCTGTTCTTTGGATAGTTTCATGTCAGCCGGAAGCTTATCATATGAATCTGAATACCACCAGTTTCTTCCGTAATACGACTTCACTGCATACCAGCCACCTCGTTGCGCATCATATTCATACAGGACATCCTGTGTGACGGTTTTGCCGGATGCATTTGTAAATGTTTTATTCCGGACAAGAATATCCGAAGTCGGATGCTGTGCATAAGTTGCCTTCAGGTCAATACGGTTATTCTTATTGACATATCTTCCGTCCACCCATACATCCTCCATATGGTGGACGCCGCTTCCAACACCTGTATATGCACTCACATACGTATATGCCGTTCCATATCCCCAGCCCTCAGCAGCAACCTTCAGCCAATTGCCTGCGCCAATCTTTTTCTCAAATTCATCTCCGGACAACTGATTCCGATATGTCTGTAACTCATCGGTCGATTGTTTCTCATATTGATGAATTTTCCTTTCCAGTTTATCGAGGGACGAAGAAAATGCGTAATCATTCGCTCCACCGTCAAAGGTAAATAAACTTTCAATATATTTGGACATAACCGGATCCGTATTTCCGTTTCCGGCACCACCATATGATTTCGTTGTTCCGTTCCATGTTACATCGACCAGATAATGCGCCGAGCCTGACGAAACCGTACAATCCGGCTGCAACGCTTTCGCTACATTCGCCATAACGCCCGGAACTCCTACGGATGACAACACCATCGGATGAAGGTATTCCAGGAACATCATCTCATCCGCCGACTGCCACATCGAATAGTGTTCATTCAAAGACAATTCCGGGTATGGAGATGTTGCCAGCAGCGGATACGGGCGATTCGGATCCGGCTTCGATGTGTCAACGATGTTTTTCGGATAGACAGAAAGCCGCCCCAACGCTGAGTTCACACTTTGCAGATTGTCGAACAATCCTTTTGATTTATCCGTGTAATTGTTAATCAGATAATCGGTCAGACTCTCCACCGATTTGCAGGAAACCTGAACCGGTGTATCCGTATAAACCGGCATTGTTGAATACGACACATTTCCCGAATAAGTGACTTTATAGGCACGATCAGCCTGCTGCAATGTATATGCTCCGCCATCGGAACCCGATTCAGACATCTCGAATATATATCCGCCCTTCACACGTCCGGTTTCTTTATTCTCGTATTTGACATCGAAAAATCTCCGGGTCGTCGGGATAAGATAAGCTCCTTTTCCGGCCTTATACTTACTGTTTTTATCCTCAAAACGAACATAGGAAACATCCGGATTATTCGTCTTCACATAGAAATACTCATTGAAAGGCTCCAGCAGAGGAACGATTTCATATGAATATCTGGTAACATCGTTCTTGTTTGCTCCGGTTGAACCCGTTGAACCCGATGTTCCGTTTGAACCGGTGCTTCCGTTTGATACCGGATTTTCCGGCAAAGCAATTTCAGGCCGGTTCACAAAACCCGTTCCAACTGTAGATACGATACCTGCAACATTTCCCGGAGCCGCCCCGTTCTTTTGAACAAGAACGATCTGGATTGCCTCTAACCTTTTTGCATATCCGGCCGTTCCAGCAGCTGCTCCATTTCTTGTCCATCCAAGCCAGCCATACGACTGTGCATGTACGCGGTAATAAACATCATAGTGATTGGCAAGTTCTCCAGTAAGGTAAATCTGGATTGCCTCCAGCCGTTTTGCCTGCCCGCTTGTTCCGGACATCTCGCCATTCATTCTCCAGCGGGACTCCCAGCCATAGCTTTGTACATGTGTGCGATACACAATATTTCCCGTATATTGTTGATTGGTAAGTTTTATCTCTATACCTTCCAGGCGTTTTGCACGTCCGCTTGTACCTGCCATCACTCCGTTGTTCTTCCATCCCTGCCAGCCATAGCTTTGTACATGCGTACGATATGTAATGTTGGTCGTCTCCCGACCTCCGACATTCACATCAGAGGCGCCATTGAGCGATACGTAGTTTCTCCCATACCTGCTTACGATACCATTGACATTATTCTGAACCGTTGTTCCCCTTGCGACAACAACAATCTGAATTGCCTCCAACCGCTTAGCAAGCCCTGCTGTTCCGGCTGCCTGTCCATTTTTTGCCCAGGCAAGCCAGCCATATGACTGTGCATGCACACGATAATAAATATCGTAATTCTGTGCATTTGCACCGGTTAACTCAATTTTAATCGCTTCCAGACGCTTTGCTTCGCCCTGTGTTCCGCTCATCTCACCATTCGAAACCCACGGGAGCCAGCCATATGTCTGGCAATGTGTTGTATAACGGACCCCCAGATTATCTCCGGAGACTGTGATCCGGATTCCTTCCAGCCGTTTTGCTTTTCCGCTTGTTCCGGAGGCTTCTCCATCACGCTTCCATGCAGATTCCCAACCAAATGTCTGAACGTGTGATTTGTATTGTACCGAAACCCCTGCGGCTTCCACATTTTGAACCGGGACATATGCAAATACAGACAGCACCATCACGATTGAAAGCACAAGTGCCCATACTCTTCTCTTATTCATAAATAACCCTCCCTTGTCACCACACGCTTACGCGGTATAGATCTTCTCCGTCACCGTATGAGATTCACCCGGTGCAAGCTCCTTGTAACCAGATTCCTCTGCTGGGATTGGCTGGTTTGGTGCATCGATGATCCATGTGCAAGGCTCTGGACAGAAGTATCCTTTGTCTCCATGATCGTTCCATACAACCCAGAATTTGAAGTCCTTACATACTTCATAGCAGATACGCTTGCCTGTTGCAGCATCCGTTGCCACTGCGCCATAGAATGGCTTGCCATCCAGACTTCCTTCCTCTGCAAAGAATACGTCATTGTCAATATCATGCAGCACTGGAACCTGTGAACCAGTCAGATACTGTCTGTCGTGATTTGTCTGTACGAGCATGTCACCTGTCGGAATGCAGGACTTTGAAAGCTCCCACTTCTCGCCAACCGGGATATACAGACGCATATCCAGACCATTTCCATCCTTTGTGAAAGGTCCGTTAATCGTTGTATGGTTGCACATACCATATGGCATCTGCTTGTCAGATGTATTTGTCATTGTAAATGCATACTCCAGACCGTCATCGGACAAAGTAAATGTGAACTCTGCCTTGAAGCTGACTGGGTATGTCTCGAAAAATTCATCGTTCTTGTCATATATGTACTCTGTCTTTGCGATTGCCTTCTTGCCGTCCACGGCTGCACTCACAAGTGTATGCTCACGCTTATGCAGGAAACCATGAATATGGTTGCCAAGCGGATCATTCAATGGAAAATGATAGGTTGCATCGCTTACCTTCAGCACGCCATTTGCAAGGCGGTTTGGAAGATACAGGGTCGGAAGTCCATACACCTCCGGGCTCTTCTTCAGATCCTCAACAGAAAGGGATTCGTCATAACGGAAAATCTCAATGTCATTTTCAACATCCTGCATACGGATGACATTACTGCCTAAAAAAGGTGCCACGATTGCTTTGTACTTTCCTGCTGTCAGTGCAACTGCCTCTTTCCCTTTATAATCAATAATCTCTGCGGAATAACTCATTGTTTTTTCCTCCTTTTCAAGACTGCACCTTTCGTGCAGTTTCACTCAAAAAATTTCATTTCAAATCACATAAAATAATAGCACATCGACCATACTATGTCTAGGAAAAAAGAACACAAGACATGCTTTTTGCGTATGATATGGATAGGCACGCATGCAACCGATTATTCACAAGTCTTTTCGAGTTTTACCATCCATTTCTCCCCCTTGCTAAGATACCACCCGCGCGGTTGCATTTTTATAAAAAGGGACCGATTTGTTTCGGTCCCTGTAATTTATTATCTGTACTTTTATAATTTGAATTTGATCTGCACTGGCTCCTTCAACGACTGTCCGCCTCTCGACTTCACATTTTTTGTGATCGTCAGGAAATAGTATTCGTTCGTCGAATACGGCTCCAGCGGTTCCACCTCGATAATCTCATTTTTCGTATCATAACGGATATAGGATCGCAGCTTCTGGTTCTGCGAATTCGTCACATACATCGTATCCTTGTTCACCGTATGCGGGTCCAGCGGAATATTGAACCGCACGCGCCACACAAAATTCCCCGTCTTAAAACGCAGATCCTGCTTGACCTTGTTCGCAAGCTGTGGTGGAATATCTTCTATATCAATCAAATTTTTTGCCATTTGCAACTCCCTCTGTCGTAATCCAATGCCGCATTTCCAGCATCCATCTTCTGTACTCACTCATGTTTTAGTTTATCACAAAGCGCATGCGCGAACAAGAATTTTGCCGCTGTCTGTCAGAATTTTGTACACGCATTTTCTTTACATCACAGATTTGTAACACTACAATAAAATTGTTACGAATTTGTTATCGTACATTTCAATATATCGTCACATTTTCCATATATTTGAATAGCGTATGCCATATATGGGAACACTGACTGCAAGTACATATTCCGTAGGAGAGCAAATCATGAAACATAAATTTCAGTTTTCCTACAAAAGACAAAAATTACTGACATTTACTTTGGTGGGAAGCAGTCTGCTCGTCTGTCTGATGAGTCAGGCACGCGAATTTCCATCGATCAAATTACCGCAAAAAGAATACAGACTAACCGGAACATCCCTGCAAAGTGTAAAGGAAATCGTTCCTTATTATGATTCCTGCAACACAGTCTACGATGATTCCCTCTATCAGGGCGAGATCGTCGTCACACAGGAAGGCACCGCTGGCAAGCAGGAAACAACTGCTTTGATCACCTATTTAAATGGACACGCTGTGTCCGAGGAGATCATCGATTCCCGCGTCATCACGCCCGCGATTGCCCGCGAGGTACATGTCGGAACAAAGGAGCGACCGGACTTTCTGATTCCGGTCGATGATTACGTCATCACTTCTTACGTCGGTCCGCGCTGGGGCAGAACGCACAACGGAATCGACCTCGCGGTCAATGTCGGCACGCCTGTCAAGAGCAGCACCGCCGGAACCGTCATACAATCCGGTTGGAACGGCGGCTACGGCATCAGTGTCTATGTGGACTGCGGCGATGGCATGGTCATCCGTTACGGACATCTGTCTGAAACTTCTGTCGAAGTCGGACAGACCGTCGCACAAGGCGATCTGCTCGGACTCTCCGGCAACACCGGAAACAGCACCGGACCACATCTGCATTTTGAAATGCGGGTGAATGATGAGGTTGTTGATCCATTGGAATACGTGAAGCTACAATAAAATAGCTGGGGGTATTTGATTGGAATAATTTAATTTTTACATTTGGGTGGGGCGGAAATTTTCATAAGAAGATATGTAACAGGATTTCCAATCACTGCTTGTCCCAACACACACCCAAGTGTATTATCAAAGATATCATCAAATTCAAACAAGCCCCGGCACAGCCAAAGCTGCAAGCCTTCAATACTTGTAGAAATCAGAATTCCAGTAACCAACGCCAGCCAAATACCTCGTTTCCGTCCACTCGCAAGCGGCAGCAATGCACCAATCGGAACAAACAACGCAATATTCAGCAGAATCTCCCAAAACAAGCTATGTGTATATCCCTCTTCAAAGGCATGATACACTACCTTCCACGACCAGAACCATTCATACTCCGCCTGCCTTGTCCCTGGCTGCCGCATAAACACAGTCGAACCAAATACAAGCATCAGATATGTCACAAGCAATAACACAGAAACCGCCTGCACCCAACGAATATGCTTGCGTAGCACTTGTATCAATAAAATGGCTGTTACTCCTATCAAAACCGAGAAAAATACAACCGCTTCAAACGCGGTCCACTCTGGATAATATTTTATAAATATCTGATTGAGATCCATATGTTTCCCCTTTCCTTGTGTAGTATAGCACAAGTTTTTATCCTCAGATATAACCTGTATTTTTTATCAAAATTACAAAAACCGGGCTTGACGATTCTGCATGAAATATAGCAGAAAATGCACGAAAGTGAAAAAGTATGCTCTCCTGCACGTCAATTGTGCCACCCCTCTTGTTTTTTCTTCCACTTATGTTACGATAAATGTGTTCAAAGCAAACACCTTTGGACATCTTGGGGAGAGGATGAGTTGCTGATGTTCGGAAGCAGCTCAGATGTGTGTTTTATATAGAAATACCGTGTGGATTGGGGAATCCACACGGTATTTTGCTTTGTTAATATCCTATAATCAATCCAAGCTCCTGTATCGCTTGTCGTAAATCTGTTTTTAAATCCAACAAATCTGTTTTTTTCACCCGTTATAAACTCATTTATTTTAACATACATTTCTCTTTCAAGTTTATAACAACCTGGCTTTTCCTTTATTAAAATAGCATTTTTCCCTTTACTATTATCACTTAGCCATGCTGGTATATTACTATACGGTCTAATTTTTAAATTCAAGCAACAATTCTTTAAATTGGCAGCTGAAACCGGCTGTAAATTATTTTCTAAATAGTATGCTAAATAAATCAACAACTCTCTGGTCGTTATAGTTTCTTTATTAGGTATCTTGTTATAATAATTCTCTATAGTTAATTCCATTTCTCATACATTACAAGTTAGCAGCTGATGGAATAGCAGCTTTAATTTCTCTATTCCCACTGTTGCTTAATTCTCTCGATGGAATCACTTCTGTAATCGACGAGTTTGATAACGGTTTACACGAAATACTGTCACAATCACTACTAAACTCTTTGCAGAAATATATCACTGGACAATTAATCCTCACTACTCATAACATCAATCTACTTGATTCTGATGTTCTGAGCGAATATGTTTATATTATTTCTGAGGACGATGATTATAATAAGCATGTACAATGTATTACAGAAACTAATCAACAGATTCATGCAAATTCTAATCGCATGAAGCAATATCTCGAAGGAAAATATCAGGGATTGCCGCAGAAAGCAGATATTAATTTTGATGAATTGCGTAACTACTTACGACAAAATTAAAAAGCAAGCTCAAAATATCTATAATTACCGTAATAAACGGAGAAAACGCCGAAAGTCTCAAACTCTCGACGTTTTCTCCGGCATATCTTCATACGAAAGTTTTCCAAGTGCCAGAAGCGATCTCGCCGTTTCCTTTGCAACTTCCTCACACATTTCTTCTAAAATCCCGCACATACGGCCTCGACCTCCTTCCGTCTCTTTCAAATATTTTACCTCATCTACCAACACTTTACTTTCGTCTCGACTAATTTCAGTGCCCTATTATATTTCTAAAAACTTGAATATTCTAAGTATTCGTGTTATATTATGAAGTAAGAAGAGTACCCACTCCAAAGTGGATGCTCCCAAGAGTGTGTTTTGTCCTTACGGACATCGCCTCACCTGTGGATCAGACAGGTGAGGCATTTTTATTTCCTCTTGTTTCTCTTATCGAGAAAGGCAAGAAACGCTACAATCAAACTTCCAAAGGCAATGAGCAAGCTCAAAATACCTATAATTATCGAAATAATCTCAAAAGCCGTCATTATAACGCACCGTCTCCGCTCCCGCTTCGGTCCTCGCTGAACAGGTGTCCACCGGACACCTAGCGACCTTCCTATGTAATCCAGTTTTCTGGTATAAGTTCGGGAGGCTACCTCTTCACTCCGTTACGGTCGGCGCAGAACTGATGTCCCCCGGACATCATGCGCCCTGTCATGGGGACTCCAATACATGTTTCCATGCATATCTAGAATACCATATATCCCATATTTATTTAATCAGAATCGAATATTCGTTCGATTTATTTTTATGGTTTTAAACACACAAAAACCGCCGAAAGCACCAAACTCCCGACGGTCTCCCATCCCTAATCTCTCCTAAATATATCTCTCGTATACACCTTGTCCGCCACATTATCCAGACAGGCATCATGTCGATTTCCCAATCGCTTCCACCTGTTCCACCAACATATCCTTATGCCGTCTTCTGCGCAGCCAGTTCTTCAACCACTTCTAACGGAAGACCTGTTCCTTGAGAAATATCTTCATACGAAAGTTTTCCAAGTGCCAGAAGGGATCTGGCTGTTTCCTTTGCAACTCTTGCTGCTGTTTCTTTCTCAACCCGTTCCGCCGTCTCTTTCTCGACTTCCTCACACATTTCTTCTAAAATCCTGCACATACGTCCTCGACCTCCTTCCGTCTCTTTTAAATATTTTACCTCATCTGCCAACACTTTGCTATACATATCCTCTGATTTTGTACAATGGAAATCATGCATCAGTCTGCCAACCGGCGTATCTACATTACGATATTCACCGTTTACATATAAAATATGCAGACCATCATCAAATAACACATGTTCTTTTTCCTCAATTGTTCGCTCGATATGATACAACGGTTCTCCACATCCATACTTATCATCCTCTGTAATAAATATAACATACGATTCGGGAAGATCATCGAAATCCATTCCTTTTTCCAACAAATCCCGGTCAATCATGCTTCCATGAAACCGCGCTCTCTTTGAGCCACTGCCTTCTTCCGCTCTCTGAATCTCCAAATTAAACCGTTCATTTTCTCGATCCACTGCCTTTATATCCAGCCGAATCGACCGCTTCGTGGCACTCTTGTACTCCACCTGTGCTTTTGTCTCGATCACCTTCAGGTCATCCCGTTCCAACACCACCTGCAAAATAAATTCTACCGCTTCAATCTTTCCATCCAACGCCTCTGAAAAGAAATCATCATCCATCAGCTTCAGTCTGTCAATCCGATTCAGATACTTTTCCTGCCTGTTCATCTCCATCTTCGCCATACACTCCTCCTGTATCGCCCCGGGGTGATGGTTCATCCATCCAATCTTGTCGACACAAAAACCATACCACAGCTGAAAACGCATTGTAAAGCGTAAGTTTGGAACATTTAGAAAAAGCACGCAATCATGCGGGGTTACAAGCAAAAATAATTTTTTAAAGACACAAAAACCGCCGAAAGCTTACGCTCCCGGCGGTCTCCATTCCCTAATCTCTCCTAAATATATCTCTCGTATATACCTTGTCCGCCACATCATCCAGACAAGCATCATACCGGTTCGCAATGATCGCCTGCGACAGCTCCTTGAACTGCACCAGATCATTCACAACCTTGCTACCAAAGAATGTGCTGCCATCTTCCAAAGTCGGCTCATACACGATCACGGTTGCCCCTTTCGCCTTGATCCGCTTCATAACGCCCTGGATGGAACTCTGCCGGAAATTATCCGAATTACTCTTCATCGTCAAGCGGTAAACACCAACGACAACTTCCTTTTCCTTCAAAGCATCGTAGTCTTCATTCGGTCCATACGCTCCGGCAATCTCCAGCACCCGGTCCGCAATATAATCCTTCCTCGTCCGATTCGATTCCACAATCGCTTCGATCAGGTTCTCCGGCACATCCTGATAGTTCGCCAACAACTGCTTTGTGTCCTTCGGCAGGCAATATCCTCCATAACCAAAGCTTGGGTTATTATAATGTGTGCCAATTCGGGGATCCAGACACACACCGTTAATGATCTGCTGCGTATCCAAGCCCTTCATTTCCGCATATGTATCAAGCTCATTGAAATACGATACTCGCAGCGCCAGATATGTATTTGCAAAAAGCTTGACCGCCTCTGCTTCCGTATCCCCCATGATCAGCGTGTCAATATTCTCCTTGATTGCGCCTTCCTGCAACAGCCCCGCAAATGTATGTGCCGCCGCAACCAGTCTCTCATCATCCATATCCGTTCCAACAATGATACGGCTTGGGTATAAATTATCATACAACGCCTTTGATTCCCGCAGAAATTCCGGACTGAAAATAATGTTTTCACAACAATATTTCTTCCGGATGGATTTCGTATATCCCACCGGAATTGTGGACTTAATTACCATAATTGCAGATGGATTATACTTCATTACCAATTCAATGACCGATTCTACTGCAGATGTATCGAAGAAATTCTTCTGACTGTCATAATTCGTCTCGTTACATATATTAAGTATCTCCCGACGCTCATCCTTTGTTGCCGTTGGAATAGCAAAGATGATTTGATCAATCTTATGCAGCAAATATATCGTCTCTTGTTCCTGCTACCGGGATACCCTCGATAAAACGTCCATTCTTGTTCTTATTGTCATCAATAAAACATTTCACACGCATGTTGTTGAGCTTGGATGACCGCTGGATTTCTCGCATCAGCGTCTGTCCTGCCGCACCGGCTCCAATAACCATGACATTGTCCACCTGCTTGCCATGTGCCCGGTTTCGTTCTGTGACAAAGATACGATACGAATACCGCAGTCCGATCACACATACATATTCCAGAACAAATCCTAATATATAGTAGGAAATCGGCATACGCTGCAGGAAGATCGTGATTCCACACAGGTTGATCAGTCCTGCGATCAATGTCGCGTTCGTCATTGGCAGTAATTCACGGATGCCAAGGAACCGCCATATTCGTTTGTACATACTTGTGAGCCAGAAGACTGTCAGCGTGATAACCGTTCGAACCGGTATATATGCGATCCACGCTTCCAGATATTTGATATCAATTGCTGAGAACCGGCAGTCAAACCGCAACCACAATGCAACCGCATACGCAAAATTAACTACAATTGTATCGTACACCATAAGCATCACTGCGACAATATGCCAGTGCTGAATTTTGAACTTTTTCTCTCCCATGTTTCCCATTTCTCCCTGTCACCGGACGCCACGCCCGGAAATTTTATCTTTTGTTACCATTCATCTCCAAAAATATAGTATAGCAATTTGTGAATTGCAATAGACCTTGCAAAATTGACACTTAATCTGTCATAATTGGTATTCGTCCTTGTAAATAGGGAGTTTTCTGGCATACTTTCTGCATTTTTCGTTTGTGCAATTTGTTGCCTGAATGCGAGAATTTTTGTTGTGCTTTGACTATTTTTATTATATAATGAGGGCAGTGTTTTATGAAAGGAAGGTATTATACATGAAATTTGGTTACTTTGATGACGCAAATCGTGAGTACGTCATTACAACGCCTAGAACTCCATATCCATGGATCAACTACTTAGGCACACAGGGATTCTTCTCCTTGATTTCAAACACAGCAGGAGGATATTCCTTCTACAAAGACGCTCGTCTTAGAAGAATCACTCGTTACCGTTACAACAACGTACCTATTGATATGGGTGGCCGTTACTTCTATATTAACGAGAATGGCACCATCTGGAATCCAGGCTGGTCTCCAGTGAAGACAGAGCTGGATGCTTACGAGTGCCGTCATGGTATGGGTTATACCATTATCTCAGGTAAGAAGAACGATCTGAAGGCAGAAGTAACTTTCTTCGTACCACAGAATTACGATGGCGAAGTACAGCAGGTAGTTCTGACAAATGAGAGCGACAAAGCTAAGACATTCTCCTTCTTCTCATTTGCTGAGTGGTGTCTGTGGGATGCACAGGACGACTGCACAAACTTCCAGAGAAACTTCAGTACTGGTCGTGTAGAGGTAAAGGATTCTACCATCTACCACAAGACTGAGTACAGAGACAGACGTGATCATTACGCATTCTATTCTGTAAATGACACCATCGATGGTTACGATACAGACCGTGATGCATTCATCGGTTTGTACAATGGTTTCCACAATCCACAGGCAGTTGAAGCTGGTAAGGCTAACAACTCCTTTGCAGATGGCTGGTCACCAATCGCTTCTCATTATAAAGAGATCACACTTGCTCCGGGCGAGTCTAAGACACTCATCTTCATCCTTGGTTATGTAGAGATGCCAGTTGAGGAGAAGTTCGAAGCAGATGGTAAGACTATTAATAAGGTAAAGGCTCTTGCTATGATGGACAAGTACAACACACCTGAGAAGGTTGCTGCTGGTCTTGCAGAGCTGAAGGCTACTTGGGATAATCTCCTTGGCATCTTAAATGTTGACACACCAGATGACAAGGTTAACCGTATGGTTAATATCTGGAACCAGTATCAGTGTATGGTTACATTCAACCTTTCACGTTCTGCTTCCTACTTCGAATCAGGTATCGGTCGTGGTATGGGATTCCGTGATTCAAACCAGGATATCCTTGGTTTCGTTCACCAGATTCCAGACCGTGCAAGAGAGAGAATTATTGATATCGCTTCAACTCAGCTTGAGGATGGCGGTTGCTACCATCAGTATCAGCCACTGACCAAGAAGGGTAACTCCGATATCGGTGGTGACTTCTCCGATGATCCATTGTGGATGATCCTTTCTGTTTCCGCTTACATCAAGGAGACAGGTGACTGGGGTATCCTCGATGAGATGGTTCCTTATGATAACGACGAGTCTAAGGCAAAGCCAATGCTTGATCACTTGAAGGTTTCCTTCTACAAGATCGTAAATAACCTTGGACCTCACGGACTTCCACTTGCAATGCGTGCAGACTGGAATGACTGTATCAACCTTTCATGCTACTCTGACACACCAGGTGAGAGCTTCCAGACATATACAAACCCTAAGTTTGCTGCTGAGGGTGGCTACTCTAAGGTTGCTGAGTCTGTTATGGTTGCTACACTCTTTACCTATGCAGGTCCAAACTATGTATCTATCCTGAAGCACCTCGGCAAGGATGACGAAGCTACAGCTGCTCAGGCTGAGATTGATAAGATGAAAGCAAACATTATGGAATCCGCTTGGGATGGCGACTGGTTCATTCGTGCATACGATGCAAACGGCGAGAAGATGGGTTCTAAGGAATGTGAAGAAGGTAAGATCTTCATCGAGCCACAGGGCTTCGCAATCATGTCTGAGATCGGTAAGGATCAGGGCTGTGATATGAAGACACTTGCAGCCATCGATGAGAGACTGAATACAAAGCATGGTCTTGTACTGAACAACCCTGCTTATACAAAGTACTACATCCAGTACGGTGAGATCTCTACATATCCGGGCGGATACAAGGAGAACGCTGGTATCTTCACACACAACAATGCATGGATCATCTGTGCTGCTGCTTACGCTGGTCAGGGTGATCAGGCATTCAAGTACTACTCAGAGATCGCTCCTGCATTTACAGAAGAGACATCTGATATCCACAAGACAGAGCCATATGTATATGGACAGATGATCGGTGGTAAGGATGCTGGTTCTGATATCGGTCAGACAGGCAAAAACTTCGGTCAGGGTAAGAACTCATGGCTGACAGGTACAGCTGCTTGGAACATGGTAGCTATTTCTCAGTACATCCTTGGTGTACAGCCTGACTTCGACGGTTTGAAGATTGATCCTTCTATCCCTTCTGCTTGGGATGGTTTGAAGGCTTCCCGTCAGTTCCGTGGCGACACATATGATATCGAGGTTAAGAACCCAGATCACGTATGCAAGGGTGTTAAGAGCATGACTGTTGATGGCAAGGCAATCGACGGAAATGTAATCCCTGTTGCTGGTGATGGCAAGGCTCATAAGGTTGAGGTTGTTCTTGGTTAATTGATAACTAACGAGACAATTCACAGATAAAAATAGCAGCGGCTGCACATCGTGCAGCCGCTGTTTTTGTATGCAGTCACCACATAAAAAAGGCACCACCCGACAGGTGATGCCCTCATATGTAGAAATTCGGTCCTAAGTCCCGATTAGTCCTCGATACCGTTGTTCTTAAGGTAATTAACAACATCCTCTACAGTTGCCATAGCAGCTACGTCATCTGCAGGGATCTCACAACCATACTCCTCTTCCAAAGCCATAACAAGCTCATAAAGATCCAAAGAATCTGCGCCAAGATCATCCTTGAAAGATGTTGAGAGTTCGATTTCGCTCTCGTCAACGCTAAGCTGGTCTGCAATAATTTCCTTTAACTTTTCTAACATACTATTAGTCTCCTTTTACATTTCATTTTATAACTGCACTTGCATATCGGCTAAGTGACTCTCATACAGAAAATATACAACAGCCCTATACTATATGTCAAGCTAGTATTCGTATTTTTAATAAGCGGGGTTAAAAAGCAATCCGCTCAAACTCTGGTACAGGCATTGGCTTTGCAAAATAAAATCCCTGCGCGATATCACAGTTGGAATTCTTCAGGAAATCCACATGTGCCTTTGTCTCGACGCCTTCCGCGATTACCTGCAAATGCAGATCCTTCGCCATACCGATGGTGTGATTTACCACAATCTTGCCCTTCTCCGAAGCGATCTCACTATCAAGGAATTCCTTGTCGATCTTGATCGTATCGACCGAGATATTTCGAATCAGATTCAATGAGGAGAATCCGGAACCGAAATCGTCCACCTCCAGCTTAAATCCCAGCTTCTGAAGACGGTCAAGCACACGATTCAGCTCCTCCGGCTTGTCTAAAAACAGGGATTCTGTAATCTCCAGATTCAGCATATCCGGTGTGAGATCGTATTTGTGGATCAGCTCCATCAACGCCTTTTCCAGATCGTTGTGCTGAATATGATATCTCGATATATTCACGGATATCGGCACAACCGAACGTCCCTGATCCAACCAGCGGCGGATATTCTTACACGCCTCTTCCCACATGTATTCATCCAGCTTCAAAATAAAGCCGTTCTTCTCAAATAACGGAATAAAATCGTTCGGCGGGATCAAGCCCTTCTCTGGATGCTGCCATCTGCAAAGCACTTCGGCACCACACAGGGAGTTGTCCTTCAAACGATACTTCGGCTGCAGATACATCTGATATTGATGCTCGGTCAGCGCCTTCTCCATATCCTGCTCGATCTGTCCGGCACGCAGCATCTCCTCGCGGTAATGCTCATCATAAAATGCACAGAACTTCATGATATTACCCTTTACGGTACGCTCTGCCATCATCGCACGGTCGCACATCAGATTCACCGGAATACTTCGGTCATTCACCAGATAAATACCGAACTTTGTCACGATATCATACTGGAATGGATTGTTGCTGATCTTCTTGCGCAGCTTCTCAATCTCTTTGATGATCTCGCCCTTTTTATCATAGCTCATATAAAAGACGAACATATCCGAATGCAATCTTGCGTAATTGTTCTGATTGCCATATGTCTCCTGCAATACCCGCGCTACAAAACGGAGCACCTGATCGCCCTCCGCAATACCGTGGATATCGTTAATATTCTTAAAACGCTCAATGTCTAACAACACAATTGCATAATTATTGTATAAATCCTGAATCGCAACCTGCGTCTGATCATAAAACCGAATCCGGTTCGAAATGCCAGTCAGCTTGTCCACCTCGTCTGGTGTATGATCCATCAGCTTGACTGCCTGCTCCATCATATTCTGCATAACTACCTGCTCATTGTCGCCAAGTGCGACCAATGTTGCAAGCACAGCGTCTCTACCGTCAAACCATGCAATATCATGATAACGCCACGTTGCCACGCCATCAAGCAGCTCCTCATAACGCTCCCGCACCAGCGGTGCCTGTGTCTTGATATGCTGCATCGGGCAGTCCATACACGGAGTTTCCTTCGTACAAAGCACCTCATGACAAATCATGCCGACACGATTTCCCATCAATTCAATCGCCTTGTCATTCTGATACAGAATCTCAAAGCTGGAACGGTCAATGACGATGCTTGCCTCACATCCGGCATTTAAAATGGAGTGAATGACCTGCTTCGTCTCCTGCATGTTTAATTCATCGGTTATCATACCGAAATTCATATATTCGCTTCCTTTTATCAGGTAAATATTTATTTAGTAAACAACACAGATTTACTATAACAATGATGGAATTTTATGTCAATCGAAATCAGTCAAATACTTACAAATACTTGTGATTTTCTATGTTTTTACTAGATTCTTTTCCTCGTTTTATATAATTTTTTGGTTGACAGAATGTGTATTATTCACTATACTAAATAATAAGAATTATTACTATTTTATGATATAGTATCAATACTATTCGTATACAGATAATGTGCAGAGTACGTTAACTCATATATTGTTCAGAGTGTGTCAGCTCATATATTGTGCATACAGTGTATTAGTATATATAGTAACGGAGGTATCTATGGCAACAAGCAAATATAGTCATCAACGAGAATCAATTATAAACTTTCTGACGGGCAGAACCGATCACCCGACTGCGGATGCTGTCTACCAGTATTTGCGGAACGACCTCCCAACGATCAGTCTCGGTACGGTCTACCGGAACTTAAACCAGATGGCAGCGTCCGGCAGGATTCTGCGTCTGCATGTAGACGGAAAAACCGATCACTACGACGCCTGCACCGACCCACATGCCCACCTTTTATGTACGAAATGCGGTGCCGTGCGTGATATCCATATGAATTTCGAGGATGATCTGATTGCACAGGCTGCAGAAATCTCACCATGCCGCGTGGATGGCGTATCTGTATTGTTTACTGGTTTGTGTGAAGAGTGCGCAGACTGTGTCGACGATGAACTTTGATGGGTGATAAATCATAATTGGTGTTGAACTGTAATTGATGAAAAATCGCCGGTTCATAACAATTTCCCCAATATTTGACTTCTGTGTCTGTTTTACTGGGTAAATTATACGTAAAAACAAAAAAATCCCCAACCATTTACGCTCTCAAGCAGCTTCCGGTTGGGGAATTTTTTGTTATATGAATTTATTCCCCAATCAGCCACTTTCTAGCCAGCTTCCAACTGGGGAATTTTTATTCTACTGCATTTTTTACCCAACAGTCACCCAATAATCAGTACTACTGCATCAGAATCATTGGGTTGATTGGCACGCCATTCTTCATCAGCTCGAAAAATACATGTGTACCTTCCTCAGTATAGTAACTGCTTGGAGGAGCAACCTCGCCGATATTCTGCGCGGTTGTAATCGTATCACCCTCGGCGACAGTGACATTCATCAACTGTCCGTAGATTGCTTTGAATCCATTTCCCATGATTACAGTCACCGTCGTTCCATGCTCTTTGTCCTCGCTGACAGACTCGACAACGCCCTCATAGGCTGCCAATACATTTTCGCCCTCATCTGCAGCGATCAGGATACCCGGATTGCAACGATAAGAACGAAGTGTCTTGAAGTATACGGTTGTGTCCATGCTGTATGGCAAGATGACCTTTCCATCTACTGGCCATACGAGCGTGCCACCTTCGTTGTAGGCATTCGCAACAACCACACCATCTTCATTGACGATCACGCCATCACTGCTTGTCTCTGCAGTCTCTTGGGATGATGCATTGCTGTCACTTGTACTTTCATCTGTATTTTGTGCGCTTTCATTTGCTCTGTTTTCTGTATCCACACTTTGTGCATCTTCATTTGCAGCTATTTCCTGTGCTGTCTGATTGTCCGCATCGGTATCGCCCGCAACTGCTTCATCGGAATTTGCCTCTGCTGTTTCTGGCATCTCCACCTTTGTCTCAGCAACCTGTTCCGTTGTTTCTGTTACCTCCGGTGCATTCAGATCCACCGTCTGCTTGTCTACTCCAAACTCGCTTTTGTAAGTATTGTAATTATAGATTACCATCAGACCAACGAACGCCAGAACGCCTGTGCCTATCGCAATATACAGTCCCTTTGTCCGCAAAAATTCTTTGAATCGGTCCATACTCTGCCTCCTTTTGATTTGCTAATGCTAGTATGGACACATTATTTTCCTTTTATTCAATTATTTTCTTTTTGCTCGATTATTTTTCCTTTGGTGTCGATCACCGCACGCTCATAACGCGCCTTGACGGATTTGTAATTCTCCCTGCCCCATTTTGCGATGTAATCTTCTTCCGTATAATATTGAAATTCCAGATCTGACGCCTGTATTACGGTCGCGTCTCCCATCGCATAATACACCTTCGTCCGAAGCGCGACCGCCTGTGCCTGCAAATAGCTGTCATCCGCGCTTGCATCCACGATTCCCGGCATGATATGCGCTACATATTTTTCCACATCCACCAGCTCATTTCCCGCTTTCGTCTGCACCAGCACATCTCTCCCGGTTGAAATGCGTTCCAGCGAGACAGTCCCGTCCCCCTGCTTTCCATTCACGCAGAATGTGACGAGACACGGCACCACGATTGCACAGACAACCGCCACTAAAATATATGGAAATACTTTCATATACAACAACCCTTTTCTTGCTCGTTTTATTATATGTACAAACGCGGAGCAGCATGCTGTATTTTTGTATGTGTGCTCGCGATTGCTTCCGGCTTGACATATTCCGTATAATGTCTATAATAATAGCAGAGTGTTTGTCATATATGGCTGCGCGAAGGGGCACACCACCACGGGTGTGGTTTTTTCGCGTGGCTTTTTTGATATTTTATAAACGGAGGTTTCAAATATGGAGAATAACAACGATGTTTTCATGCTTGGCGGACATGAGTTTCATTCCCGCTTTATCTTAGGTTCTGGAAAATACAATTCCCACCTGATCCGTGCGGCAGTCGAATATGCCGATGCCGAGATCGTCACGCTCGCCCTGCGCCGTGCCAATACCAGACCAGAAGAGAATATTCTGGACTTTATCCCGAAGAACGTAACGCTGCTGCCGAACACATCCGGCGCAAGAAATGCAGAGGAAGCAATCCGTATCGCCCGCCTCGCCCGTAAAATGGCTGGCACTGATTTCGTCAAGGTCGAGATCATGCGCGATTCCAAATACCTGCTTCCTGACAATCAGGAGACGATCAAAGCGACCGAAGTCCTCGCAAACGAAGGCTTTGTCGTTATGCCTTACATGTATCCAGACCTGAATGTTGCCCGTGATCTGGCAAATGCAGGCGCCGCCTGTATCATGCCGCTCGCATCGCCGATTGGTTCCAACAAGGGTCTTGCAACGAAGGATTTCATCCAGATTCTGATTGATGAGATCGACCTCCCGATCATCGTCGATGCCGGTATCGGACGCCCTTCACAGGCTTGTGAAGCAATGGAAATGGGTGCCGCTGCCATTATGGCGAACACCGCGATTGCAACTGCCGGTGATATCCCGATGATGGCCAGCGCATTTAAGGATGCAATCATCGCCGGTCGTAAAGCTTATCTGGCAGGACCTGGGCGCGTACTCGACAAGGGCGGCGCAGCTTCCGATCCTCTGACCGGATTTTTGCGATAGGAGGAAAATAACGAATGGAACAAGAATATACGATAGATAATTCCTACCTCTCCCCGGAAGCGCAGAAGCGCAAGAAGGACTTGGAGGAAAACCCGGCATCCCGCACCAACCATATGGAATATATGGACGGCATGGAAGTGCTGGATTCTGATATCAAGGACAAGGTGCGCGCAGCCATGCAGTCCTATGATTACAACGCTTACACTGACGCAGATGTCCGCACAGCCCTTGCAAATGCGAAGCAGGGACACTGTGGCATTGAGGATTTCAAAGCACTTTTATCCCCTGCTGCACTTCCACATTTGGAGGAAATGGCTGCTCTGGCACAGAAGGAGCGGTTGGCACATTTCGGCGACTGTGTGTACATTTTCACGCCATTATACATTGCGAACTATTGTGAGAATTACTGTGTATACTGCGGTTTCAACTGCTACAACCACATTCACAGAAAGAAGCTTACCGAAGCAGAAATGGAAGCAGAGATGAAGGTCATCGCAGATTCCGGCATTGAGGAAATCCTGATGCTGACCGGCGAGAGCCGCGCCGTAAGTGACGTGAAATACATCGGCGAAGCGTGCAAGCTGGCGCGGAAATATTTCCGGAATATCGGTCTGGAGATCTACCCAGTCAATACCGACGAATATCACTATCTTCACGAATGCGGTGCCGACTACATCACTGTCTTTCAGGAGACTTACAACCCAGACAAATATGAGACGCTTCATCTGATGGGACACAAGCGTGTATGGCCATACCGGTTTGATGCGCAGGAACGCGCGCTTCGCGGTGGCATGCGCGGTGTCGGATTCTCCGCGTTGCTCGGACTTGATGACTACCACACAGATGCACTTGCGACAGCCCTGCACGTCTATTATTTACAGCGAAAATACCCGCATGCAGAAATGTCTATTTCCTGTCCGCGTCTGCGCCCGATCATCAACAACGACAAGATCAATCCAAAGGATGTCCATGAAAATGTCCTCTGCCAGATATTATGTGCTTACCGGTTGTTCCTTCCATTTGCAGCAATCACGGTTTCTTCCCGCGAGGAAGCGCGTTTCCGCGATGGCATCATCCGCATCGCCGCAACTAAGATTTCCGCGGGTGTATCGACTGGTATCGGCGATCACAAGGAAAAGTACGAAGCACACGAAGTAACAAAGATAGATTCTGTCCAGAAAAGTGTGAATAATAGCGCACAGACAGACGACGGTCTGGCATGCGCAAATGACGGTTCACCGGCTGATGCTGCAGATGCTGGTGATGAGCAGTTCGAGATTGCTGACAATCGTAGCTTCGAGGAAATCTACGATGCCATCCGCGCGCAGGGCATGCAGCCGGTATTGAACGACTACTTGTACACAGAGGAATACCATAATTAGGTTGTGGGGATTCTAATTTAGACTGGTAGCATCATGGCTTTATTAGTTATTGGTTGGGGAAATTTTAGCTATTTAGATTTTTTACCCAAGTTTCCTTAATTTAATTGTCTACTTGTTGGGGAGATTTCCTACAATACGGTTTTTCTCCCCAACTTGCTATAGTCTAATTACCTATTTATTGGGGGGTTTTTGCACTATTCAATTTTTTACCCAATTTGCCATGGCTTAATCGCCTACTTGTTGGGGGACTTTTCCTATAATATGAATTTCTCCCCCCCCAACCTACGCCATAGCGGACATATCAAGACTAGGGAATATTTACAATTATCAAATGATATTTTCGAAAGGATTACAGAATATGATGACACAGACACGAATCGCAGTAACAAACCGGACTATATGTTATGAATTATACAAACAGGCAGGCTTAGCAAGTGCAGAGGACACACCGCTCACTTGCTTATCCCGCCAGATTCGTGTGCTTCTAAACAATAATTCTTACGATAAAATTCTAGTTCGTGAAAAGGATCTAAGCGTAGAGGAATATCATGAATTTATCGCTGATATTTTCTCTGCCCAACATTCCTATCGCTCCGCAACTAACTTGACCTCCAATAACTGTACATCTCCAAAGAATCCGCTCACCATTAACTCAAGATCAGATAATTCTACCCTCACAAAATCAATATGCTCCGATGGATTCAACATAATGTCCTCCCGCATCATTGTACACAATTTTCCAGCGGTTGCCGAAGAATTTGGTACAGATCTGCATCTGCCATTTTCCATGTTTACGAATTTACTTTGTCAATCAGGCAATTCAGGACAAAATAATTTTCAGAATTCCCTATCTAATAGTTCTGTCCTGGCTTCTGATGCTTCTGGTACCTCTGTTATAACTTCAAATAACGATCTGACTCATGGTACCTCTGTTATAACTTCAGATAATGGTCTGTCCCATGAGAATACTACATCCGCAACAACATCTTCTGACGGCTTCCGAAGAAAATATCCGCACATCAAATGGATCGGAACCTCTATCCACAGTGTAGAGGACGCAGTCTTTGCAGAATCACATGGTGCAGATTACATCACCGCCGGACATATCTTTACAACGGATTGTAAAAAAGGGCTTCCGGGAAGAGGTATTGACTGGCTGAAGTCAATCTGCAATGCTGTTTCTATTCCAGTGTACGCCATCGGTGGAATTTCAGATGCAAATGTTTCCATGTTATACGATTGTAATATATCTGGATATTGCATGATGTCGGCGTCCATGAAACCAATTCTATCCGAATAATTGAGCGTTCCATTTTAAGGAATTAAGTTTGTTTCTGACAGATTACCTACTTTAATAAACCTAATTAAACTCCTTACAATTTGGAGCTTTTTCCCTTTTGGTTTACTTTACCACTACTCTGTCACATACTTTTGGGATTTACTATATTGTAACTTCATCACATATTTTTGATTTTTCTCTGTTGCAACCTCATCACTCGTTCTTCGTTTAGTGCAAATCTTATATTTTCTCCATTTTCCCCCAGCATATTCCCACTTGAATTTGTGCAAATCTCCTAAACTTGCATTTTTTACTCAAAAAGTTCTTTACAAGCAATCATAATCCATGCTATTGTCTATATGGTTAATTCATTTAATTTCTAAAGTGAATTTATCTACATGTTCTTATTTTTACCCATTATTTTATTACATAATGAACATTATAACGAAACAGGCATAATTGTATCAAACTATGTCATGTCATAACACTTTTTCTGACCCGGATTCTACTTCCCCCGGTCCCATATTTTTCTTTCTGACTAGGGACATTTTCTATCAGTTTCCTGTCATGTTCCTAGTCAATTTCAAAAACTATAATTATTTTATTTAACAACGGAGGTTTTTATGGACGTACAAAAAATGCAAAAGGAACTCGAACATTTATTAGCTGAAGTACACTGGATACAGCAAAAGCTAAAGAATCTACCAGAGGAAAACATATCTTGTGAACGCGACAAACAATACATTCGATGGTACTTAATATCTGAAGGGAAACGAAACTATCTGCCACGCTCACAAGAGAAATTAGCCAATAAATTAATGCAGAAAAAATACTATCTCGCCCGTCTAAAAGATGATTTGGATGAAATTACATTTCTAAAAAAATGCTTGAAAATTGCACCACCACACACACGAAGAATTGACAAACTTCTATCTCCAGATTCTTCCTATCACAATCTTCTACTTTCAGCAGTTTTCAATGATGAAGTTTCATGGTCAACAACCGACTATCAAAGATCCAATAACTATCCAGAAAAATTAATTCATAATACTTATGCGGGGATTCTGGTACGTTCCAAATCAGAAGTTCTTATTGCCAATGCCCTATTTTCAAAGCAAATTCCTTTTCGATATGAAGCATGTTTGCAACTTGGATCTCATACTGTCTATCCGGACTTCACGATCCGACATCCTGTCACAAAGAAAATATATTATTGGGAGCACTTAGGAATGATGGGGGAGGAAGACTATCTCGACAATGCCTTAACGAAAATCCGACGTTATTGCCGGAACAATATCTATCCTGACGGCAATTTGATTCTTACATATGAGTCGCTTCAAACGCCACTTGATTCTGAACTTGTCCTACATATCATCGAGCACTACTTCTCGTAGCTTCCGGTTGGGGAGTTTCTCTCGCTCTACCACTTTCTACCCAACCTGCTTGCTTCTCTTTACCTTCCGGTTGGGGATTTTCTCCCGTTCCGCCATTTTCTACCCAACCTGCTTGCTTCTCTTTACCTTCCGGTTGGGGATTTTCTCCCGCTCTGCCACTTTCTACCCAATCCGCCCCAATATCCACAGAGACAAGATGCGCTCTGCGCATCTTGCTCTGATTAGCGGTCGTCAAATGCACCACATAAATGGGGGAATTCCCTCCATTCTACTATTTTCTTCCTAATCCAGCTTGCTTTACTCCAAAAAAGGCTGCCACCATCGGTGACAGCCTTCTCCCATATAACCGGCATGTGCACGCACAGCCGCTCATATATTCCTATCTATAAAATTACAATGTAACTTCTACTTTCTCAAGCTTCCAGATCTCCTGTGCATACTCTTCGATTGTTCTATCAGAAGAGAACTTACCTGCACAAGCAGTGTTGAGCATAACCATCTTAGCCCAGTTAGCCTTATCCTTGTAAGCCTTGTTTACACGCTTCTGTGCATCTGCATAAGAATCGAAATCCTTCAATGTGAAGTATACGTCCTTCATTACAAGAGAATCATATAAGTCACGGAACAATTCCTTATCGCCATTTGAGTAAGTTCCATCTACCAGCTGGTCAAGAACCTTCTTAACCTTTGGATTTGAATTGTAGATGTCCATTGGATAGTAACCGCCATCCTTCTCATACTTCATTACTTCCTCAGCTGAAAGTCCAAAGATAAATGCGTTCTCCTTACCAACTTCCTCTACGATCTCTACGTTTGCACCATCCATCGTACCAAGTGTAACAGCACCGTTCAACATGAACTTCATGTTACCTGTACCGGAAGCCTCACGGGAAGCTGTTGAGATCTGCTCCGATACATCTGCTGCTGCGAAGATGATCTCTGCGTTTGATACACGGTAGTTCTCGATGAATACAACCTTGATCTTGCCCTTGATAGACTTATCATTGTTGATCACGTCTGCTACAGAGTTAATCAGCTTAATTGTAAGCTTTGCTGTCTTGTAACCAGCTGCTGCCTTTGCACCGAAGATAAATGTTGTCGGCTCAAAATCCATATCCGGATTTGCCTTCAACTCATTGTACAGATGCATAACATGAAGGATGTTAAGCTGCTGTCTCTTGTACTCATGAAGTCTCTTAACCTGAACATCGAAGATAGAGTTCGGATCTACATCGATACCATTGTGTTCCTTGATGTACTCAGCCAGACGAACCTTGTTCTTGTACTTAATGTCCATGAACTCCTTCTGAGCCTTCTTGTCTGTTGCGTACTTCTTCAGACCTTCAAGTACCGGAAGATCTGTGATCCAGCCGTCGCCGACCTTCTTTGTAGCCCAGTCAGCAAGCAATGGGTTTGCATGGAGAAGGAATCTTCTCTGTGTAATACCGTTTGTCTTGTTGTTGAACTGCTCCGGACGCATCTCGTAGAAATCACGAAGCTCACGCTTCTTCAAGATTTCTGTATGAAGTTTAGCAACACCGTTTACGGAGTAAGATCCGGCGATAGCAAGGTGAGCCATCTTAACCTGACCATCATAGAGGATAGCCATGCTGCGAACCTTATCCTGGTTGCCCGGATACATATCTTCAATCTTAAGAACGAATCTACGGTTGATCTCATCTACGATCTGATATACTCTAGGAAGAAGCTTCTGGAAGAGGTCGATTGGCCACTTCTCAAGTGCCTCAGCCATGATTGTATGGTTTGTATATGCGCATGTTCTGCAAGTGATATCCCAAGCATCATCCCACTCAAGATTCTCCTCATCAACAAGGATTCTCATAAGCTCTGCTACTGTTACAGTTGGATGTGTATCGTTCAGCTGGAATGTAACCTTGTTTGGAAGATCATGGATATCTGCGTTGTTCTCCTTGAACTTCAGGATTGCTCTCTGTACAGAAGCGGATACGAAGAAGTACTGCTGCTTTAAGCGAAGCTCCTTACCTGAATAATGGTTATCGTTTGGATAAAGTACCTCAACGATGTTACGGGCAAGGTTTGCCTGCTCCACTGCGTTCTGATACTCACCCTTATCAAATGAATTAAGATTGAACTCCTGTACCGGCTCTGCATCCCAGATACGGAGTGTATTTACAACATTATTGCCATATCCAATGATTGGAAGATCATATGGAATCGCACGAACTGCCTGATAATCCTTGTGTACGAAGTAATTCTTTCCCTCTCTGCATTCTGTCGCTACATAGCCACCGAACTTAACCTCTACTTCATACTCCGGACGCTTTACCTCAAATGGATTGCCGTTCTTCAACCAGTTATCCGGCTTCTCGATCTGGTAACCATTCTCGATTGCCTGCTTGAACATACCGTAACGATAACGGATACCACAACCATATGCAGGGTAGTTCAATGTAGCAAGGGAATCCAGGAAACATGCAGCCAGTCTGCCAAGACCACCATTACCAAGTGCTGCATCCGGCTCCTGATCCTCGATCACATTCAAGTCAAAGCCAAGCTCTGCCAATGCTTCCTTCACCTGCTCATAGCATGTGAGGTTGATCATATTATTACCAAGTGCACGGCCCATAAGGAACTCCATAGACAGGTAGTAAACAGTCTTTGCATTCTTCTCCTCGTATGCCTTCTGCGTAGCGATCCAGCGATCAATGATATGATCCTTCACTGCGTAGGACACTGCCTGAAATACCTGTTCCTGTGTTGCTTCATCGATAGTCTTACGGAAAAGGTTTTTGACGTTGTTAATGACGTCCTTCTTGAAGCTTTCCTTATCGAAATCAGCCATCTTCTTCATAGAATTAATCCTCCTTGTTTATGTGCGTATGTGCATCCGAAAATGCCCACACTTATCTTACGTAACATGTCCATATCATCCCCGTTGCTAATCCTCTCATTACCGTTATCGTAGCTTATCCGACAGCACACCATCATCCGGCATACAATCCTAATTCTCTACGCGATACTCTCCCGTCGCAGACATGTCATTTCAGGGCATCCCAGCCCCATTCCAACACATTCAGTGTAGCAGACATAATTACACGATACAATGAAAAATGTATTTTTCGTTACATCTGCCCATGAATGTGTGAATTAACAAAAAATTTTATACAATTTGCTTGCAAATCCTCTGTTTGATTTGCAGAACTTTACTTATTATTTTATTTACTTACTTCCACGCCGATCGTAACTTTCTCGCCGTTGATGTTCCACTCTTTTGAGTTGTCACACGCTGCATCCATCACAAATGCATCGCCAAGTACGACTCGCTTGATCTCATCTGCGTTCTTCTCCATAACCTCTGCGATCTTCGCATTGCCGGTTACATAGACCTTGATGCGGTCTGTTACCTGGAAGTCAGAATCCTTACGCATCGTCTGGATCTTGGAGATCACCTCACGCACATAGCCTTCCTCGATCAGCTCCGGTGTCAGGGTTGTGTCGATAACAACCGTTACATAGTTATCGCCCTCTGTCACATATCCGTCCATCTTCGCTACATCGATCAGCAGATCTTCCTCAGCGAGTGCAATCTCTGTATCATCGGCTGTGAACTTGATCACACCGTCTGCCTTGAGCTCGCTCATCGCTTTGTTGCCATCGACATTTGCAAGGTATTCCTTGATTGCGTTCAGATGCTTGCCATACTTTGGTCCGACGGTACGAAGCTGTGGCTTGAACGAGTATGCGGTAAATGCAGACAGGTCTTCCTTGAACTCTACATTCTTCACATTCAGCTCGTCACGCAGGATATCTACGAAATAATCATCCAGTGTCTTGGCAGCCTTGATGTACATATTTGCAATCGGCTGACGGGACTTGATGTTCGCAGTATTTCTTGCGGCACGTCCAAATACAACGACCTTCAGTACTTCATCCATGCTTGCTTCAAGCTCCGGATCGATCATGGACTCGTTCACCTCTGGGAAATCACACAGGTGGATAGATTCCGGTGCATTCTTATCTACCGTACGAACTAAGTTCTGGTAGATATCCTCTGTCAAAAACGGAATCATCGGTGCTGCGGTCTTGCAGAGTGTCACAAGTGCCGTATAAAGTGTCATGTACGCATTGATCTTATCCTGTGGCATATCCTTTGCCCAGTAACGCTCACGACAACGTCTGACATACCAGTTACTCATATCATCGACAAACTCCGCGAGTGCCTTAGTTGCCTCCGGAATACGGTAGTTGCCCAGATTATCATCTACGGACTTCACCATAGAATTAAGCTTTGACAACAGCCACTTGTCCATCACGGACAGCTTGTCATACTCCAATGTATACTTCGTTGGATCAAATTCGTCAATATTTGCATACAGTACATAGAATGCATACGTGTTCCAGAGTGTACCCATGAACTTTCTCTGGCCTTCGACCACTGCATCCTCATGGAAGCGGTTTGGAAGCCAAGGTGCGGAGTTGCTGTAGAAGTACCAGCGGATTGCATCTGCGCCGTATTTGTTCAGGGCATCCATCGGATCAACCGCGTTACCCTTGGACTTACTCATCTTCTGTCCGTCCTTATCCTGTACGTGACCAAGCACGATAACATTCTTGTAAGGCGCCTTGTCAAAGAGCAATGTGGAGATTGCCATCAGGGAATAGAACCATCCTCTTGTCTGGTCAACCGCCTCACTGATGAAGTCAGCCGGGAAGTTGTCCTCGAAGATATCCTGATTCTCAAACGGATAATGCCACTGTGCAAATGGCATCGCACCGGAATCGAACCAGCAGTCGATAACCTCCGGCACACGCTTCATCTCGCCGCCACAGTCCGGACACTTGATCGTCACTGCATCAATGTATGGACGGTGCAGCTCGATATCATCCGGGCAGTTGTCGCTCATGGATTTCAGTTCCTCGATCGAACCGATCGCGTGACGCTTGCCACACGAGCACTCCCAGATATTCAGTGGAGTTCCCCAGTAACGGTTACGGGACAGCCCCCAGTCCTGAACATTTTCCAGCCATGCGCCGAAACGTCCCTTACCGATACCTTCCGGAATCCAGTTTACGGTGTTATTATTCTTCACCAGTCTGTCCTTCACTGCGGACATCTTGATGAACCATGTATCTCTTGCATAGTAGATAAGCGGTGTGTCACATCTCCAGCAGTGTGGATACTCATGCTCAAACTTCGGAGCGTCGAACAGAAGTCCTGCCTTCTCCAGATCAACGAGTACCGGCTTATCTGCATCCTTTACGAACAATCCTGCGTAAGGTGTTTCCTTTGTCATATCACCCTTGCCATCGACAAACTGAACGAATGGAAGGTCGTATTTTCTTCCGACGTTTGCATCGTCCTCACCAAATGCCGGTGCGATATGAACGATACCGGTACCATCGGACATCGTTACATAGGAATCGCATGTAATGTAATGTCCTTTCTGTGGAAGCTTTGCCACATACGCCTTTGTGCACTCAAAAAGCGGCTCGTATTCCTTGCCCTCTAATTCCTTACCCTTGTAGGTCTCAAGGATTTCATATGCAGGTGTTCCCTCTGTAATCTTCTCTTCCTTGACAAGCTTCTCTGCCATGCCGCCAAGTACCTTGTCAAGCAGAGCCTCTGCCATGTAGTAAGTATAGCCGTCTGCTGCCTTTACCTTGCAGTAGTTCTCATCCGGATTCACACAGAGTGCCACATTACTTGGAAGTGTCCAAGGTGTTGTCGTCCATGCAAGGAAATACGCATCCTCACCGATCACCTTGAAACGTACGACTGCGGAACGTTCCTTGACTGTCTTATAGCCCTGTGCTACCTCATGTGACGAAAGCGGTGTTCCACAACGTGGACAATAAGGCACGATCTTGAATCCCTTATAGAGAAGTCCGTCGTCCCAGATCTTCTTCAATGCCCACCATTCAGACTCGATAAATGTATTGTGATATGTGACATACGGATTATCCATATCTGCCCAGAAGCCTACCTTGTTGGAGAATTCTTCCCACATACCTTTGTATTTCCATACGGACTCTTTACATTTGCGAATAAACGGATCTAAGCCATACGCCTCGATCTGCTCCTTGCCATCGATACCAAGCTCCTTCTCGATTTCGAGCTCAACCGGAAGACCATGTGTGTCCCATCCGGCCTTACGGATAATCTTATGACCCTTCATTGTCTGATAACGCGGAATCATATCCTTGATCACACGTGTCAGCACATGACCGATATGCGGCTTACCATTTGCTGTTGGAGGGCCGTCATAAAATGTATAAGTCGGCAGGTCTTTCTTCTCTTCGATACTCTTCTCGAAGATCTCGTTCTCTTTCCAGAACTTGAGTACTTTTTCTTCCCGGCTGGTGAAGTCCAGCTTTGTAGAAACCTTTTCGTACATACTTCTATATTTCCTTTCTTATTATGTTTGATTTTCATGCATATCTGTATCTGTCATAAAAATAGATTTCCGTCTGATTCACAGACCTATCCAAGTTTTCAGTATAACGCATAACCCACGAAAATGTCAATAAAACCCTGCCATGTCACTTCCGCCAGTTATAAATATATTTTGTTATCCATTCCGTGAAAACTTGCTCCTTCATTTTTGTAAAAAGGAAATGACATACGACTGTAATTTTGGTATAATAAACGCAGATCGTCAAAAGCTGACACGGAAGGAGTTTCATATGATCAATTTTAAAGTTGGAATTATGGGTGCCGGAAAGATTGCCGGTGTTATTGCAGATACATTAAAGGATTTGGATGCATTCGAAGCATACGCGATTGCTTCCCGCGATACAGAAAAAGCAGCAGCATTTGCCAAAGAACATGGCGTTACAAAATACTATGGTTCTTATGAGGAACTTGTGGCGGATCCGGATGTCGAACTCATCTACATCGCAACCCCTCATTCCCATCATGCAGAGCACGCAAAACTTTGTCTGAATGCAGGAAAACCAGTGCTTGTCGAGAAAGCATTTTCTTACAATGCCGCTACAACCGAGGAAGTTCTGAACCTTGCAAAAGAGAAGAACCTGTTCTGCGGCGAAGCAATGTGGATTCGTTTCATGCCAATGTACCGCCTGATGGCAGAGTACATCCAGAAGGGTGCGATTGGACGTGTGAACAACATTACCTGTTCCCTCGGTTATTCCCTTTTGAGAGAAGAACGGCTGACCAAGCCGGAGCTTGCCGGTGGTGCACTGCTTGATCTTGGTGTATATCCGCTCAATCTGATCTCCATGATCTATGGCAGCGAACCTCCGATGATCGGTTCTACCTGTGCCAAGCTTGACACAGGCGTGGATGCGCAGGAAGCATTGCAGATTTCATACAAAGGTGGCAGATGTGCAAACGCATTTGTCACAATGATGTACCAGCCTGACAACAATGCAAAAATCTATGGTGACCGCGGATATATCGAGATTGACAACATCAACTGTCCGGAGACATTCCGTATTTACAATCAGGATCACAAGCTTGTGCTTGAGACAAAGAAACCGGACAAGCAGACAACCGGTTATGAATTCGAGTTTATCGCTGCCAGAGATGCCATCATCGTTGGTCAGACCGAATGCCCGGAGATGCCGCATGCAGAGACACTCCGCATCATGCAGATCTGCGACTCACTGAGAAATACATGGCAGATCAAATATCCGATGGAATAATCATTTCCGTTAGTAACGCACGCTGCCAGGCGCACATTTAACAAACACCGGACAGAGAGAACGCTTCTCCTTGTCCGGTGTTTTAATTTCCATTCATATATATGTTTGCCGGTTCATTCAAAAAACATACAACGATTCTGTCTCCGCTGCCATAACTCCTGCATCGTCGGAAACTGTTCATGCAGCGACCTCACATACGTCGATCCAATTGCAATCTGATCCGAATTGCACATCGTAATAACGCGGTTTGTATAATCAATATTGCGTACATAGTTTGCATTAATGATTCCACTGCGGGAACATTGCAGGAAATACCATACATCGGCAGCCTCCAGAAGCTGTTGCAGGGTAACATATCTCACAGGATATTTCCCACCATTATTCAGACAGACCTCCATCGACCGGTTAGATGCCAGTATATGACTGACCTTGGCACATTGGATCGGGTATATCACATTCTGGTTCTGGATATACAGCATGCGTGCCTCTATTTTATCCTGCCGCAGCATCGGACATGTGTGCGGACTCGTGCACCAGAGTTCCTCCAGAGCCTGTACAAGTGTTTCACACAACCGATGTTCGAGCGACAAAGTATCAATTACCGCAAAACAACACAGCTCCCTATCACAATAACCATTCGGATCTTCCACGTCAGATATCAATATCATAGGCGTATCCCGATAACGCTTCAACCTGCGCGCGGACTCCATAAACCGGTATGCATCTACAATATTCTGGTGAAACTGCTCCTCCGCTGGCCCGCACACCATTACATCAACCTGATGCTCTACAATAATCTTATAGGCCGCACTATAATTTCTGGCAATCTTCACAGAATATTCCAGCGCTAACTGACTTACAACCATACGACTACGTTCTAATATCTCTTCATCCCCCATGACAAACAACACAATTTTTCTTTCCCTCAACACATTCTCCCCCTCGTAAATAAAAAGCAGAAAAACCTCCTCCTGTCTTTCTGCTTTCTTGTCCCCTAGTTACAATATTTCTCTATCAATGTAAGTGCTTCGTCCATCTTGTCAACCGGAATCTGTCCGGGTGCCGATGCCTCCGCAAAGCTTGCAAATGTGATTGCACTGCCGAACACCTGACCGCTGATCCGGCTGATTGCCCCCATCTTCCCCATCGACATCGTGACAACCGGTACCTCTGCATACGCTTCCTGCATCATAGCCGTTGCAGCAAGCAGATTCACCACATGCATTTTATTCTCCGGCATCACAGCAATCTTTGCAACATCCGCGCCAAGATCCTGCATACTGCGCAGCCGGTTCACGATCGTGGATGCATCCGGTGTGGTCTGGAAATCATGATTTGACATGATGATCTTTACCCCTTTTTCCTTTGCAATCCCGATCATTTCCTCTGCCTGCTCTGCCCCGGAGAATAACTCGATATCCACCATATCTGCCGTTGCTTTTTCAATCACGTGCCGGTTGATCTCGTAGATCGTCGGCGTGGTAAAGGCAAGCTTCTCGCCGCCCTCCGCTTCACTCCGGATCGTAAATAACAACACTTTTTCTGGCAGAATCTCTGCTACCTTCGCAAGCAATCTATCTAACACTTCATAGTCAGGCAAAATATCCAGATAATCGCCACGAAGCTCCACCATATCAATGGCAGAGCTTCTCTGTGACTGTCTTATCTGATCCGCCTGCGCTATGATCTCCTCCGCCGACCGTCCGACCAGCGGCACACAGATCTTCGGCCGGTCAAAGCCGATGATACAATGTTTGATCTTACAATAACGAATCATATAATTTTCCTCTATTTTTACTGTATCTTCTCATAGTACTTGGATTCCAGTGCCTGCAACAGCTGCTCCACAGTATAGTCATCGTCATCCAGATAGATGCTTGCTTCCATACTCAGGAACACACCCGGTTCTACTTCGATCACGGCTGTAACATCCATACATTTCATCTGGAATGCGTTATAAGTCTGTACGTTATAAAGCACATCCTTGTCTTCTACTTTTGCTGTCTGGTTTAACTGTGTATCCAGAATCTCGTAGCTGTCGATGTTGGACATATCATAATAGACAGAATCCAATGCGTCGGATGCAGATTCTGCAGTATATAACCCATACTGTATCGTAGATACCTGCTCTGTCTCAAACATAACACCATACTCATTCGCATACTCGAAGTTAAATCCATCGATACATCCCTTGATCTTGTATTTCGCACTTCCATCATAGGTCATAACTGATGCATTATCGAGGGTAATCTCATCTGTATTATCGTCGCTGAAATCTGCATCGCTATAGGTAGCTGTGTCTTCGTCGATATCCTCTTCCACCTGATTAAGCAGATCGGAATTTGTTCCAAACAGACTGTTCAATGCATTTATCAGATTTACAAATGCTGTATTGTCAGATAAACGCTCTACCCAAGCATCCATCAACTTCTGGCTTTCTTCACCAAATGTCTGCAGATCGTCCTCTGTCATGGTTGCAAGATCATACACCTTTTTGCTTGCATCCATCTCCTGTACAGAAATCTTCGATGTATCGATCGTTGTATCAATACTTCCATTGCAGAGCGTCTGGTTGGCTGCCTTCAGCTCGAACGAATCAATCGCCACAGTATAGCCGACACCCTTGTTGATGTCTTTGTAAGCACCCTTGTAATTAAACACATAGGTATCTGCGCCTACAATATTGGCATTAACCGTATTCTCAAATGTATTGTCCGCCTTGTTAAATGTCTTCTCCCAGTCAACAGACAGGTACGAAGAAGCGGAGATCTTTACCTTTGTCGTAACTGTATCACCAGACTCTACAACATCCTTTGTGAAATCCAGTCCAATCTCCTTGTCACCGGCAAATGCCTTTACATTTCCATATGTATTTCCGCTGATATCATGTGCCTCGAACTTCACGCCAACGGAAGTGTCTGACACGTCAAAACTTAAGTTTCCTGACAGATCATCCTTACCAGCATCCAGCCAAAAATCATAATCGATCTTCACCATATTCAAGATGTTGATCTTATCGCTACATGTGATCTTAACAGCTCTCTTGCCCTTCACATATACTTTCACACACAGATCATGCTTAATGACACTTGGCACAGCCGCTTTCAACTGATCCATATAATATGTATAGTCGTCTGCACTCATACCAAGCTGATCAAGCGTATCCTGCGAACCTGTTACCGCTTCTGTCAAACCATCGATCGCAGATACACACGCATCCTGCAGATCTTCCTTTGCCCATGTCACATAATATTCCTTGGCTGTTACATTCTCGCCATTGACTGTGATCTTGGCACTTCCCTGCTTCTTAAATTCTGCAGCATCCCAGATTGTCTCCAGCGCACTCACATATCCACTTGTAAGACCTGATCCATCAGAACCAGATGCAAATGCGTTTAAACTGTATCCGGTAAGTGCCGATGCGTCCAGACCAAGTGACTGTCCGGCTGGTGAATTCGCAAGCGCGCCCATCGGATCGTCCGCCGGGTATACAAGATAACCTGCAAGCAACTCCGGTATACCGACTGTCATCGTATCTTCATCGCCAAAAACCTCATACGACAGAAGATCATCGCCACCGATCGTTATCGCGCCATCTGCAGAAAGCTTCTTATTTTTCTGATCCACTGCGTTATTCTGATTCCAACCGATTGCGTAAGCATTTTCACCTTCACCAGCGTTAAATGTCAGGTTGAGACTGCTATCTCCACCTTTCTCATTATACGCCTTCATCACCTCATCGAATCCGACTACATCGTTTCTCTCTCCGCCAGTGCTGTAGGAAGAAAATGTCTCTTCCATCGCATCTAATACGACTTCCTTGTCCGACTTAAAAAGCTTTGGAAGGAAAATGACGCCACATACAACCAGTGCAACGATTGCAACGCCAGCACCGATCAATGCGCCCAGCTTGCCCTTTGTCATTGGCTTCTTCGGTTTCTTACCGCCTGTCTGTGGTTGCATCGACTGCTGTCCGTAATATCCAGTCATGTCCGGCTGTACCGGCTGCTGTCCGTAATATCCGTTCATATCCGGCTGTACCGGCTGCTGTCCGTAATATCCTGTCGCATCGGGCTGTACCGGCTGCTGTCCGTAGTATCCAGTCATGTCCGGCTGTCCCGGCTGTTGTCCGTAATATCCAGTCATATCCGGCTGTTGCGGATTTGCATATCCAGTCATGTCTGACTGTGGTGGATTCATATATCCGGTCGTATCCGGCTGCTGTGGATTCACATATCCAGTCGTATTCGGGAATCCCCCCGGCTGCTGTGTGTTATTTTCGTCCATTCTATCCCTCCAACTATATGTCTACGCTTAGTAAACCTTTGCTTCTTCCTCGCCATTTAATACACGAAGTGCGCCCTGTGCCAGGGCAAGAAGCTCGTCCTCGCCACCGTATACGGTAACAGGTGCGATGAACTGTACTCTCTTTGTGATCTCTTCGGTTGCGTACTTGCCATATGCGATACCGCCTGTCAGGATGATCTGATCAACCTTACCGGAGAGAACCGCTGCCTGTGCTCCGATATCCTTCGATACCTGATATAAGAATGCATCGAATACAAGCTGTGCATGCTTGTCACCATTCTTTGCCATAGCCTCGATATCTCTTGCATCGTTGGAACCGCAGTATGCATTAAATCCTGCCTTACCAACAAGCTGCTTGATCATTTCCTTCTCTGTGTACTTTCCTGAATAGCACAGACGAACCAGCTCGCCGTTTGGAACACCTCCGGCACGCTCCGGAGAGAATGCACCATCGCCATCCAATGCATTGAATACATCTACAACCTTACCGCCTGTATGGGCACCTACGGAAACACCGCCACCCATATGAACAACGATGAGGTTCAAATCCTCGTACTTCTTACCAACTTCCTTTGCATAACGCTTTGCAACTGCCTTCTGATTTAATGCATGGAAGATACTTGTTCTAGGAAGCTCCGGATGTCCGGAAAGTCTTGCAACATCCTGTAACTCGTCAACAACAACCGGGTCTACGATATAAGCAGGGATTCCAAGCTCATCAGCGAAATCCTTTGCCAGGATACCACCGAGGTTTGATGCATGCTCACCACGCTTTGCCTCTACTAAGTCCTTTACCAGCTCATCGGTAACTGTGTATGTACCACCCGGAATTGGCTTAAGCAGACCACCACGGCCTACAACAACATCCAGTGTCTTAATATCGAAATTATTCTCAGCTAAAACCTTAGCGATGACATCCTTACGGAAATCCTTCTGTGCAACGATCGAATCGTACTGTGCAATCTCCTCAGTCGAATGACGCAGTGTCTCCTCGAACAACAATGTCTCATCTTCAAATACACCAATCTTTGTAGATGTAGAACCTGGATTGATGATCAATGACTTATAACTCATTTTATTATCCTCCTGCTTATTTATGCTTATAATTTATTTGTTTTTCTTTAAGTTTTCAGCAACGATTGCTGCAAGGGCAATGGAATTTACCTTTGTCTCAAATGTATCGGAACGGGATGTCAGGATAACCGGTGCCTTTGTACCTGTTAAGATACAGCCATTCTTAACCTTTGCTGTGTGAACCAGTGTCTTGTATGTGATATTACCTGCGTGAATGTCCGGGAACAGTAAGATATCTGCATCACCGACAATCTTACGGTTCGTTGCTCCCTTATGCTTTGCAGCTTCCGGATCAATTGCAAGGTCCATGGAAAGCGGTCCGTCCACGATACAGCCTGTAATCTTACCCTCTTCATTCATCTTTGTAAGCTCAGCTGCGTCTACTGTAACAGGCATCTTCGGATTTACTACCTCTACCGCTGCAAGCGGAGCTACCTTTGGACACTCGATACCACATGCATGTGCAACTGCAACTGTGTTGCTGATAATATCCACCTTGTCCTCCAATGTTGGGTATGGAATAAATGCAACATCAGTCAGGAAGAACATCTTCTCGAAGCCTTCAATCTCAAACAGACATACATGTGACAAAGCCTTACCGGTTCTAAGTCCCACTTCCTTATTGAGTACACTCTTCAGGAATCCCTTTGTGTCAATGAGACCCTTCATGTACATATCTGCCTCTCCATCATGTACAAGCTTGACTGCTGTCAGGGCTGCTTCTGTCGGATCCTTCACGTCAATAATCTCAAAACCCTCTAAACTCATATCCATGCTTGCAGCGATTTCCTTGATCTTATCAGCATCTCCGACCAGAATCGCATCCGCGATATCTTTATCCTTTGCTGCCTTTACTGCTTCAAGGACTGCATCATCCTGTGCAACAGCTACGGCAAGCTTCTTCTTGCTGCATGATTTAATCTGCTCAAGTAATCCTTCAAAATTCTTCATTGTTCTGTTCTCTTCCTTTCCTCTTCCATCCTCTTTTTATGAGTCTTTGTTGTTCTTTACGTCCAAGATTGCTGAAACGGTGCATAAAGCAATTGCTATAAATCCCATAGCATGATCAATATGCTTATTTATCTGCTTTCTTCGTTTTTCCTTAAGCTTCCGCTCTTTGCGCGACATACGCTTTGCAGGTTCTCTGTAAAGTGATTTCGCAGGCTTTGCCTTCTTCGGTTTTTTCGGAGTCTTCAGTCTTGACATCTGTTTCACCTTCTTTGACGAATTTATAATGTGTTTTCCGCATTATTCCGGCTTGTGTGAACACAGCCTATATAATGCTTATTATACCATTTTAAGCGGACTTTCGCAACATCTGTTCCGGCGGCTTCGCGAAATAAGCCACCGTCAGCAGAATCGTCATGCAGACCCAGCTGATCGGTTCCGTAAGTGCCACACCGAAATAAGCAAGCCGCGGCACCAGAATCGTTGCAGAAAGTACCTTGATTGTCATCTCAACAACGCTCGAGCACACCGGTATTACCTTCCGCCCCATCCCCTGCAGACTGCACCGCAGAATAAATAGCGGTCCGAGCACATAGAAAAATACAATACTGATCCGGGAATACATCACCGCAGAATCTACAATTGTCGGATTATCGGTAGACGCAAGCCATGTAAATACCGGTCTGCCAAATGCAAAGCAGATAATTACAAGTACCGTTGTTATTCCCGTTGCTATAACAACGGCATGACGAATCCCTCTGCGAATACGTGCCGGTTCCCCGGCTCCCATATTCTGACTTACAAAGGTTGTCATTGCATTTCCCAGACAATAAAGTGATACCGTAAATATATCGAACACTTTTCTTGCCGCTGTATGCGCCGCAACGATTGCCGTTCCCAATCCATTGATTGCGCCTTGCAGCACAATCGTTCCGAAATTCACAACAAGCGACATAAATCCCATTGCAAGCCCCGTCGTAAGAAGCTCACTGTACTGTCCTTCCACCGGTTTCCACTCGTCCTTCTCCGGTATAATATCCCGGAACTTAAGCAGGATATAACCAAGACAAAGCACTGCCGAAAGTGCCTGCGAGATGATTGTCGCCCAGGCAGCACCCTGAATCCCCATATGAAATCCATTCACAAACAGCAGATCCAGTCCAATATTCACGAACACGGAAATAATCAGACAATAAAGCGGCGTCCGGCTGTCGCCAACCGCGCGCAGTACATTTGCACACATGTTATAAACAGACACAAATATAATGCCATATAAAATGATTCGCACATACGCAAGTGCCGGGCTCATAATATCTTCCGGTGTTGCCAGAAGTTTCAGGATCGCAGGAATCAAAAGCAAGATTAACACGGTAAGCACAACTGCCCCTGCCAGCGTCAGCAACACAGTACCTGCCACCATGCGGCGCATCCGCTTATAATCCTTTCCTCCAAAACTGTTCGCAATCGGAATCGCAAATCCAAGTGTCAGGGAATTCAAAAATCCGATTAAAGTGTTCGATACAACACTTGTGGCACCGACAGCCGCAAACGCTTCGGTGCCAACAAATGTACTTACAATCTTACTGTCCGCAATATTATATAATTGTTGAAATATGCTGCCGAATATCATCGGGATGGCAAATAAAATTATCACCTTTGCCGGGTAGCCTTTTGTCAAATCTTTCATCCTGTTTCTTCATTCCTTACAATACAAATATTCTCTGGTATAAACACAACACCCCATTCTGCACAAGAAGTACGAATGGGGGTTGTATATATGTAGCATTAATTACTCTACCGTTACAGACTTCGCCAGATTTCTCGGTTTATCCACATCCAGTCCCTTTGCCTCGGATGTATAATATGCAACTAACTGCAATACAACCGCTGTTGCAAAGGATGTAAATTCGCTATCCATCTTCGGAAGGCGGATATGCTGGTCACAGATACTTGGATCATTCACTTCCTCATCCATGCTGACAAGCACAACATACGCACCTCTTGCCTTTACCTCACGGATATTCGAGATGACCTTCGCATAGACATCCTCCTGGGTCGCCAGCGCGATAACCGGAACATTCTCAGAGATTAATGCGATTGTTCCATGCTTGAGCTCTCCTGCCGCATATGCTTCGGCGTGCACATAAGAAATCTCCTTTAACTTCAATGCCGCCTCTAAGCTCATCGTGTAGTCCAAACCTCTTCCGATATAGAACGTATCGGTTGCAAACTTGATATGATCTGCCACGCGCTTGATATCATCCGCGCATTTCAGAGTTTCCTCAACAATATTTGATGCATTTGTAAGCTTTGTCATAAAGCGTTTTGCATCATGCTCTGTGATAAGTCCCTTCACCAATCCGATCCGGCATGCGATCAGATACATCGCTGCGACCTGTACCGTATATGCCTTCGTCGATGCAACCGCAATCTCCGGACCTGCATGTGTATATAATACATAATCGCTTTCTCTTGCGATTGTGCTTCCCTTCACATTGACGATAGAAAGCACCTTGGAACCGCGATTTTTCGCAAGCTTCAATGCCTCTAACGTATCAATCGTCTCGCCCGACTGGGAAAGCACGATTGTCAAAGTCTCTTCATCGATAATCGGATCTTTATACCGGAACTCGGAAGCACAATCTACATGCACCGGAATCCGAAGCTTCTTCTCGATCAGATGCTTTCCAACCATACCTGCATGCATCGCTGTACCACATGCCACAATAGAAATACGCTTGCAATCCTTAAATATTGCATCGTCAATTCCATCCTCTGTGAAATCCGGAAGTTCCTGATTGATACGTGGTGCAATCGTATTGCGGATTGCATCCGGCTGCTCATAGATTTCCTTAAGCATAAAGAATGGGTAACCACCCTTCTGTGCACTTGTGATATCCCAGTTTACAGTCAACATCTGTGGGGTTACTTTGTTTCCCTTCAGATCCTGAATATCAATACCGTCCTTTTTGAGTGTCAGAATGTGATACTCCGGTACTACGAAATACTCCTTTGAGAACTCGATTAATGCGGTCAGATCGGAAGCAATCACCGAACCTCTCTCGCACGACGTTGCAACCATCGGGCTTACATTCCGGATCGCGTAGATTGTATCCGGGATATCCTGGAACATAATACAAAGTGCAAATGCACCGGAAAGTACCTTCACCGTCTTCTTGATTGCCTTGACCGGATCACCCTCATAGAACTTATTCAAAAGTGCTGCAACGACCTCAGAATCTGTCTCTGATACAAGCTGGTCCGCAAGTCCGTACTCTGTCACGATCTGACGGTAATTCTCGATGATACCATTGTGAATCAGTACGACCTTTCCGACACGGTGTGGGTGTGCATTCACGTCCGTTACCCCGCCGTGGGTTGCCCATCTTGTATGACCAATTCCGCAAGTAGCAGGCATTTTCTCTGCCTCGCAGAGCTTCCGTAACTCCTCTACCTTGCCGGTACGCTTGCGCACCTGAATCTGATCGTTCGACAATAGTGCTAATCCTGCGCTGTCATATCCGCGGTACTCCAACCGTTCCAGACCGCCGATGATAATATCCTTCGCTGGTTCATTCCCCGTAAAACCAATAATTCCACACATAATATCTACCTCTATTCTATTTTTAATTTTCTATGATTCCATTACTGATTACAGAACTTTGTTTTGCAGTTACCCGCATATTTTTTTCTGTATACGCACTCAGCTTGTGCGGAAACGCATCCGCCGAATCTTTCGATCACGTTTCTCCTCGTCATCCTGAGTTTTTTCCGTCCCCTCAGGACCAGGCGCTAAGGTTCTTACCTTTCGAGTTCTGTGTCCTCCCATATCACACAGTTGCCTTATTCTATCATACGAATATTTAAAATGCAAACGAAAAGAAAGGGCAGATGCACCTGAACATCTACCCTTTCTTCTCTGCGTGCTTCTTACTTAGAAGCTTCCTTGAGCAGGCTTGCGCGTGCGGCTGCCGGCTCCTTTACCTGATGGCTGTGCCATGCAGATGCGCTATTTACAGTCTTCTTTGCAGTGTTGTAACCGATCTTTGCTACAAGTTCCTCAATCTTCTTCATACCTTGTACCTACCTTTCTTTTTCCTATCATTGCCAACACTGCTACAAAGGTTACAGTTCCAATATACACAGTGCCAACAATCACACATGATCTCCAAAGAAATGCCAGCAAAGAGCCAATCCCTAAAACGAGAAATCCGTTTCGTTTGTTCCGCTTTTTCTGCACTGCGGTCAGTGGCTTATTGGCATGTGCAACCGGACCGAGTATCGCAAATACACACAGATCTGCGGCGAGCACAATCCAAAGCACGAGTGGTACTTCCGCATATGCTTCCATGTACCGTGAAAGTATCATGACCGCACCCCAGCCACCATAGCTGACGAGCATGCAGACCAGCGACGTCTCCGCATGATACCCACCGAATGCACTGCGAATCAGGTAAAATGTTCCCAAAAAAAGAGCGGTCTGTAACAGATCCTCCGTGACTATCCCAAGCAGAATAAATCCGATTACCTGACACATCTGTTCAAGAAACACTGCGTATCCATATACATAGATATCGTAGTCCTCTTTCTGGATCACATCTCTTCGCAGCAGATGATCTGTGATTGCATATGCAAGACGTTCCATGGACTTCCTCCTCACTTCATTTCCTGCTACTACAATACCTGATTTTTGACATTTTACAACCTGTCTGGCAAAGTTGGTTGTTTTTTGAGCATACTTTTTACTTTTTCGACGTTATACGACAATGTTCGAGATGAAGAACCCGTTTCGTTCTTCCTCATAGAAAGAACCTTCCATATCCCGGATCAGCTTCTTTACACTCTTTCTTCCAAGTCCGTGCAGACTTGCATCTGCCTTCCGCGTGCGAAGCTCCGGGTTGTTCTCCATAACCGACTGACTGATCCGGTTCCGGACAGTTACCAACAGCAAGCCCGCACTCTCGTAGATCTGCAGCTCAATCAGTTTGTCTTCCTCCAGCTCCTCTGCTTCAATCGCATTTTCCAACAGATTCAGCAGTGCAATCGCAAACTCCATCTGTCCTTCCGGCAAATGTGCACTGATTTCTGTCCGAAACGTGATCTGTTTCTGCCGGCAGATTCCATCGCAATGATTGAGCACAGCATCTAAGATTTCATCGCCTGTCATATAGACACCTTCTGGCTGGAGCTTCGTGTTTAAGACGTCCTCCACATATTTCTGTGCTTCTTCCACATTTCCATTCGCAAGCATTTCCTGAAAGAGCGTGAAATAATGGCGCAGGTCATGCCGAAGCATCCGGTTCTTCTCCTGCAGACGCATCATGCGCTCCATTCCCTCTTTCTGCTCTTCCTGCGACATACGGAGAAGCTGATTTTCCATCAGCAGCTTCTGGCTTTTATTTAATTGATAGGTTGCCACGTACACAAACACATTGATCGCCAGAATTCCGACCATCGCGATACCGATCGCAATCTTTCCCTTTTTGTCAAGATACGGGTAATCCAGCATAATATCTAAGATAATACCGATCAAAATACTGATTACGAACACGACAGCATTCATGACCGGCATCGCGGATTTCATCTTCGTTTTCTTCAGGATCACCATGACCAGAAGCGTGCACAGGATCAGATTCAGCTTCGAACCCATGATGTAATGCAGCCGCTGTATCGCATCCATCTCCCATTCCATGCCATTTGTCCCGCGCACGACATACCCGTAAACTGACGCAAAGATCAGTCCACATGCCATAAGCAGGATATTCCAGATTGCGACATAGATGATCTTCTCTGAGATTTTTCCATTCGTGCATACAAAACCAAAGAATATGGTAAGTAAAATATAGACAATATTATTCTCCGGACTATCCGGAAATACTTTCTGCAACACAACATTTGCCACAGGGACGATCAACGCCAAAACGACAAACAACCAGTTCGGCATGCTCTTCTTTTTCCCAAGTATCATCGTCAGAAACACGATACCTAATATAGCATCTAATGTATTTGCAAATATTTCAACGAGATTCTCCATACCTGATCCTCTCCAATAACATCTTATAATTCTTCATCGTCTCTTCCTTATAGCTTCCACTGATCGGCAATACAGTTTCATCTCTCAGAATCAGTTCCTTTTTGCCAATCTGCTTGATGTACCGTATGTTTACCACATACGCGACATGCACGCGTATAAAGCCATATTCCCACAGCTCTTTTACGATCTTTGCCATGCTCCCCTTCGAGACGATCGCTTCATCCTCCGTATGATAGATGATCTGATGTTTGGCTGCCTCTATGTACATAATCTCTTCCACCGAAGCATCCATCACTTCATTCTTTGCTTTTTCGATCAAAACGTGTCCATCCGTCATCCGCTGTTTTGACAGATTCATCAATGCCGTATCAATCTTCCACGGTTCCGCCTTCTGAATAAACCGGAATGGTTTGTATTTGAGCATATCATAAACCATCTCGCCCCGGTTCGTAAAAAATATAATCTGGATTGACGGATACTTTTCCGTCAGTGCACTGGCAATCGCATCACCCGATATATGTGGCATGTCGATATCCAGAAATGCGACATCCATCTCATGTTTTTCCGCCATTGCCATTATCTCCGCCGAAGATTTTGGATTCCACAGCGTATAAATACTCACATCGATCTGCTGATCTTTGCCAAACTGCTCCACATGCAGTCGGACCATCTGCAGGTCGCGTCTTTCATCATCACATATCAATACATTCATATCGTTTCTCCTGTCTCATCATTCATCCCCCTGTTTTCTAAATGCCCCGGATATGCAGCCCTGCTGCCTGATATGCGCAAAGCTTCTCCACGGTCTCTGCCGTAATGATCTCCCCGGTATTCACGATGTAACTTCCGGGCGGATATACATAGATTGGTGCTCTTGCCAGCGTTCCCGCCAGTTTTTGCAATTCCTCCTGCCCGGCACATCGCTCCTTCTCATGATCCCCTTCTTTCGTCAGAGCGACATCGCACATCTGCAGTGTCCGGTATAACTGTTCAAAATCTTCCTGCCCGTCCCGCACCGTCGAGATCAGTACCACATGTTTTCTGCCTGCCATCTCACAGACGACATCCCCCTTATCCGCAAGCATCGCAAGCAGCTCCGGTCCCGGCACAGCTGCAGAATATACAAGCCGTGTCTCGTCATATCCATATGCACCTGCTGCACATACGGCTTCTTTCTCTATCATTGTGATCTGCGGAAGCTTCGCACAATTCTCCCGGAATTCCCGCAGATTGTTTTCATATTCCGTAAAATCATGGTCTGCCATATAGCAGATTGCCGCTTCCATATTCATCATGAAAATATACGACGGCGAAGAACTTAAGAATATCTCCAATGCCTGCTCCACCGGTTTCACCAGTTCTTCTGTACAGACATGAATCACCGCTGTCTGCGTCATCGCTGGAAGTGTCTTGTGCAGACTCTGTACAACGACATCGGCACCCATGCGGATCGCAGAATATTCCGGTTTTAAAAATGGCAGATGTGCCCCATGTGCTTCGTCCACGATCACCCGAACATGATGTGCATGTGCCACACGTGCAATCTGCGCAATGTCGGATATGACGCCCTCGTATGTCGGCGATGTCACTACAACCGCCGCGATCTCCGGATGAGACTCACACAGCCTTTCAACATCATCGGCATCGACATACCCATCAATAAATGATGTAAATGCAAAGGCATCTTCTGCCTCTTTCTTCCATGTCGGCTCCACATAAATCGTCTGTCGCTGCAGCATCGCCGCCGCATTGTAGACCGATTTGTGGCAGTTTTTTGCAATCAGGATCGCATCGCCCGGCTTCGTGCATGCCGCGATTGCCGTAAAAATCCCTCCCGTCGCACCATTTACCACGTAATACGTGCCACAGGTCTGGTAGATTTCCTTCAGCATGGCAAGTGAATCCCCGATAAATCCCTCCGGCAGATACAGATCATCTGTCCCCGGCACCTCCGTCACATCCCATGCGAGAAATGCGTCCTGAAAATCTCCATAGCAGGCTTTCCGCTTATGCCCCGGCATATGCCATACCGCATGCGCATCACTCAGATATTCACTTAGCCCATCCTTGATCCATTGTTTATGCATGTTATTCCAGCGTCTCTGACTGCACATCTGCAAGCGTGAGCTTCGTCAGATCTTCCTCTTTAAAATTATTCTCCGCGATCAGGCGGTTAGCCTGATTGTGAATCACGCGATCCAGATAATTACGCACCGAACGCGCATTACCGAAATTCTCCGGCGGACATGCAAGTATCCTTGTAAATGTATCCTGCACATACTGCACCGCGTCGTCCGTCAATGTATAATCGAGTGATTTTGCCCGGTTGGTCATGATCTCCAACAGCTCTTCCGCATCATAATTCGGAAATTCAATTGTCCGGTTGAAACGGGAACGAAGTCCCGGATTTGCATCCAGGAAATCCTGCATCTCATCATGATATCCTGCCGCAATGACGATCAGATCTTCCCGGTTATCTTCCATCGCTTTATTCAGGATGTCGATTGCCTCCTGTCCGAAATCACCCTGCTGTCCATTTGCAAGGGCATACGCCTCATCAATAAATAAGATGCCACCCTTGGCTTTCTCGATTACTTCCGTAACCTTCTCACTCGTCTGTCCCATATATCCAGCGACCAGACCAGACCGGTCTACCTCCACCAGATGTCCTTTGGAAAGCACGCCCAGCCCATGATAGATCTTCGCAAGGATTCTTGCCACGGTCGTCTTACCAGTTCCGGGATTGCCAAGGAACACCATGTGATTTGTAACCGGCGGCGTCTGCAATCCATTCTCCTGACGGATCTTACAGATCTTCAACAGATTGATCATATTGTTGATCTCCGTCTTCACGCTCTGCATGCCGGTCAGCTCGTTCAACTGCTTAAGTAATGCCTGTATATCCATCTCCGTATTAAATTCTTTTTTACGCTCTTTCTGATCCGGCAGCGTCTGTGCATCCGGTTGTTCCACCCGCATACGGAATGGCTTTCCAGTTTCTTCTGTATCTGCTGCCCGTACATACTCCGGTGTGTCCATATCTCTCCGGCTGTCTGTATCACTTACTGCCGGCGAATCTTCCTCCTTACGCTCCGGTGTAGAGATCTTCGTCCGCCGCATCTCAAGCGTATCGGACCAATACGAATAATCCGGCTTATCCTCCTGCTTAACCTTGCTTCCGGGCTTAAATGCGATCGTCGGCTTGTAATCCTCCATATCCCCACGTACACGATTGATTTCCTCTGTGATCAATTCAATATACGAGGACAATGCCTGAACCTCTGATGACGCAACCTCCTCGTTGCATGCAATCAGATCATTTCCAATATAATTAAAGGTTGTAACATACAACTGTAACAGATCATAATAACCGTCTGATATCTCCCCGGTTTCTGCTCCGATATTTGAGCGCACAAACGAATTTAACGACCGTGGCGCATGATCCCGGATGCTCTCACTCCGAAGTCCCCAACGGTCTGCATAATCACGGATCATCTTCTCATCAAACTGTGTTCCGAATAACAGATTGATGTATTTGATTTCTTCTTTGTTGACGGAACCATCCGAATATGCGAGATATATCAGGAAATGCAGCATATCTGTACGGAAGGTATGTGCCAGATCCATCCGTCCATCTGTCCGTACATAATCCGCACGCCCGATACTCTGTGCCCGACGCATACATAGATCAAACATGCGTCGACTATTATCTTTCACTTTTACGGTATGAAAACTCCACATTTCTATATCCTTACCCTCTCTGTCAATTTCGCCATACTTATCTATATTATACGCACAGATTCTTTTCTCTGCAAGAAAAAAGAGGCTGCCAAGCAACCTCTTTTCGTAACCACCTTGGATGATATTCCCTTATGTAACACCCTCTCTTTTGTCACATAAGGAAATACCACTGCTACACGTAACAAGACCTTCACATAACTTCGAGCTCTGATGCTCACGTGTATATTACAACATCACACTCCGTATCCCTTCCCCCTGTACGAAGCTATGACGCTGATATGCAAAAATCAAGCAACAACCCAACTTGTTGCTACATGTATTAGTGTAGCACTTTTAAATATTTTTTCAACGGCAGAATAGACAAATTTTATCTCTGTTTTTAGTCATAATGACAGTTTTTTCGTCTAATTTCTTTATTTCCGTTTATTTTCATTCAGTTTCAATCACATTTTTATTGTGAGATTTATTAATTTCTCACGCAAAACGTGATAAATTTTTGACAACGGCAATCCAACCACGTTCAGGTAATCGCCTTCGATGCCCTGGATATACTTCGCGGCTCCGCTCTGGATACCATAGGCACCTGCCTTGTCCATACAGTCACCCGTAGCGACATAGTTGTCAATTTCTTCCTCCGTCATCGGATAAAATGTCACCTTCGTATGACAGTGGAAGGTATTTCCATGTATCTCTTCCTGCGTATCGGAATCTGTCCACAGAATACACACACCGGTGAATACATCATGCGTCCGCCCGGACAATCGTGCGAGCATCTGCTTCGCCTCATCCTCTGTCTTTGGTTTTCCAAGCACACATCCATCGACAGCAACGACAGTATCCGCACCGATCACCGTGATTTCTTCCACGGAATCTGCTGCCTGATTATCTGTCGTTGATTTTTCCATATTCTTACTGCAGTTTCTGCGGTACACATCTTCCGCTTTCACACGCGCCAGTTTTTCAACCAGCTCCTGCGGTGTCAGATTCTCCAACTCTTCCGGTGGAATCTGTTCCTCTGCCGAAGATACGCATACTTTATATTCATATCCACCCAGCGACAGAATCTCCTGTCTGCGTGGAGACTGTGATGCTAAAATGATGTTCTCCATTTGTTCTCCCCTTTAAATTTCATTATCAACAAGGCGTGCAGCAATTACAGAGCAAATTTAACAGGCACATATCCATGCACCAGTTATCGGAACGCACATCCGGCATTCCATATCCCATGCCCCGCTGCACATACCAGTTGCTGCCACCCTGCATACGCTGCTTCATCTGTTTATATTCCATGTTGTTCGGTTCCATCGCGATTGCTCGATCGATATGTTCCATCGCTGTTGCCTGATTCCCGTCACCTAAGTTCGCAGCCGCACTCAGATAATACCATCTGCCCGTCCGGTCGTCTATATCCTCCAGCGTGCGAAGTGCCTCTGTAAACATCCGGTTCATAATGAAATTCTGTGCCGCGGCCAGATGGGACTCATCCTGACTCATGCCACCACCTTCATTTCTGGCACGCCGGAATGCATCCGAACCGAATCCTCCGAATCCGCCAAATCCATCAAACCCGCCATAACTGCTGCTGCCATACGAGGAACCTGTATCTCCGTCCATGATGCTCTTATATGCCGCCTGCACTTCTTTGAACTTCTCTTCTGCCTGCGCTGCGTTTGGGTTGTTGATATTTGCATCCGGGTGGTATTTCCGGCTTAGATTTCGATATGCTTTTTTCACTTCTTCTTCCGAGGCACCATGTGGAAGCCCCAGAACTTCATAAGGATCTTTCATGCTACTTCCCTTCTTAATCAGTAATTGTGAAACATATATACATCTGTGGTACAGTTTACACATGAAACATATTCTACGCAGACGCGCTCCCGCTCGGTTCATCACGCAATGGTACTAAATTCATGACAAACAAGTTTGCCATTCATTAAGTACCAGCGTGCTTCAACGGTCTGCTTAAGAATTATGTTTCATGTGCAAACTATATCCACTTCTATGAAATGTTTCACAAATTACTTATTTCCTGTGTCATTTTGTTTCGTCATAAACCTTACCCAGATTCCAGAATAAATGATATTTCTTAGGATGGCTGTCTCCTCGACGATTGGCAGACACTCATAGATTTTTGCCATATCGGTGGCGATCATCATAAGGATTTCCTTCACGTAATTGTCGAACTGCTCTTTTGACAGCTCATGGTATAACTCCTTTAATGGATTGAACCGGTTCTTTTCGATATCCTCCTGTACGTCATCGTATGCGTCAAGAATATAGATGAATTTGCCGAGCTGGTAACCGAGTCTCCGCAGCTCCTCTGACCAGTCAATCCCGCGTGATGGCTTATATGCAAGAATCTCTGCCATGATATCACCGAATGTTCCGGCAAGCAAATCCAGATTCGTCACATTTTTTCTCTCACAGGCAGATAATGTCCGCAGAGATTCCCGGATCTTCGCCAGCTTCTCCGGATAGACCTGACCGATCTTGCGCACACGCTTCCGTATAAAACTGCTGTAACAAAGTCTGGTAAATTTCCGGTCATCCGCCCAATCATCGAGACATTTGTAGTAGGTTAGAATGAGATTCATATCTGCAATATACTGTATGATCTCATTCTCCAGATATTTTTTCTTTCCAACCGGATGCACCATGCACGCTGCTTCCTTCATCTGCGTATCCGGCTCATATAAAGCGGTCAGAAGAACCGCGGCAAACGTCGAATCATACGTAAGTGACATCTGTCCCATCGCGCCGTCCGTATTCCGGAGTGCATGGCAGACGCCGCAATAATACATGCGATACCGCTCATAATCTTTGACTTTCATTTCCGGCTTGTTCACCGTCACATATCCAAACATCGTTCCACCTCCGAGTTAAACGGCTTTCTTATTTCTATTTTATACATTAGCTGTTCTTTATAAACCGTGCGCTGCACTTCGGACAACGTATCTCGATCTTTCCTTTTCCCTTTGGGATACGAATTTTCTGCTTACACTCCGGGCAACGGTAGATATGATGCGTCTTGCGCATCGTCATATGGCTTTTCTCTTTCCGTCCCCACATGCGTAGTTTATACGTCTTATTTAGGAACCATGTATTTTCATCCCGACGCTTGCCAATATTTCTGGAGAACACACGGAAATATGCAAATGCAAAGGTCACAAATGCAATCGTGCTGAGTATATTGTTTCTTACAAACATATCGATAAAAACCAGGATACACGCCGCCCACATCATACACATGGAAAGCTGATCCGTTCCATTTCTACCGCGCATAAAATCCATCAATTTCTGTCTCATAAACATCCTCCATAACTATATCCAATCCTGATATTCATTATTCTTCTTCAATTTTTCGAATTGTCAAGTATTTTAACACGCGGGCGGGCTCCGTCAATGGCTTTCACAGAGATTTCACAAAAAAGACGCCCGCCATATAAGCGAACGTCTAATCAGATTTATGCCTGATCATGCATGCTTTGAAAGCTTTCCATCTTCAATTACATATTCCATCGTACACCGGTTTGCAACATACGGATCATGTGTAACAATGATGACCGTGATTCCCTGTTTATTCAGCCGTTCCAGCAGATCCATCAGACTCTCAGTATTCGAAAGATCCAGTGCCCCGGTCGGCTCATCCGCGACGATCACCTCTGCATCCATAGCCAAGGCTCTGCAAATTGCCACCCGCTGTCTCTGACCGCCGGATAACTGGTTCACCTTTTTGTGTTCCAGTCCTTCCAGACCAACCTGCTGCAGCAATACCCGTACTTTTTTATCAAAGCTTTTCTTATAAGTTCCAGCGATGATTTCCGGCAGACAGATATTTCGAAGCACCGTATCATTGCCAAGCAATCCAAAATCCTGCAGGATAATACCAATCTTTTTATTCCGCAGCTCACATTTCCCGCGGTCTGACATCTTCCGGACATCGTTTCCATCATATTCATATACGCCTGATGTCTGCGCATCAATGCCCGCTATAATGTGCAGCAATGTGGATTTTCCAGAGCCAGACGGTCCGGTAATGGCAACCATATCTCCCTTTTTTATTGTAAGTGTCACATGCTGTAGCGCCTGCGTCTCGTTTGCTTTCCCCTGATTATATATTTTACTGACATCCTTCAAACATATCATTTAATCACCACTCCTTAACACTTCAATCTCTGCCTGTCTGCGACTCTGCCGGAATCCAAATACAATACTGACCACCAATATCAACAGAAGCAACACCGCGGAGAAACCATAACTGAATATTCCCGCATGCTTCGTCTGCAATTTCAACACCGTTCTCGCAAACCACGGATACAAGGCTGTCGCAATGCCGAATGCTGCAACAAGCAGCAGGGCTCCTGAGAAAAATAACACGCCACTCATCCGTCTCCGTGTCATGCCAAGGATATAGAACACAGCAAACTCCTGCCGTTTCTGCCGGATCATCAGATACAGATATCCACCATATCCAAATACCGCAATTACTGTCAATAACAAAAATGCCATCATATACCATGCATATTGCTCTATAACCCTGGAGAAAGATCTTGAGACGATGGTCTGAAGTGTACTTACCGTTCCATAATTCTGTAAGCGTGCCTGCAACGTATCAACCAATTCGTGCGTTGATACCGAATCGTCATGCTCGATCAGGAAATTCGCACCCATAACCTCTTCCATGATTGCATCGGTTCCACTGTAAAAAACAATGAATCCATCCTGTGGATACTCCTCTGGAAATACTGCCAGATGCCCCAGTTCTGGTACATCTGCATAATTCATGACAACCGGAATCGCACTGTCATGATCTAAGACACCCATAACCTCGCACACAAGCTTTTTCTGATTCTTATAAATTTCAATTTCTGTTACCGTTCCAACTGGTAACTCATTCTCCAATGATTCACTCACAAGGATCGGCATACGACCATCAGCTGCCTGTTTTTTCTCTCCTTCCTTCAATTGCAGAGATATAGCATCCATCATCTCTTCCGAATAAACGATCAGGTTTGCATTTGACTGCTCGTTTTCTTCCACCTCTGGATTTCGATATGTATAAAGTCCGTTACAAAATCCGAAACACAGGATATTTTTTACACCATCTGTTTCCTTTATTCGTTGATAGATGATGTCAATCGGCATCTCTTGCCCTCGTATATCCGCAGACATCATCGCATTATTCTCGCTGAAATGTATCACCTCGTTAAAGTCAATCGTATATGCCTGTGTCACATTTGCACGATCTGCCAGAAAAGAATCGACCGGATTTAACACGACAAACGACAGTTCAATCATACACACCAACTGGATCAACAGGATTATTTCGTTTGCAAGCCGTTTCGTATATAAATACCTGCACAACCGGAGAAAATTCATACAACCGCCTCCTTTGCATGTAGAGTAAGCATCGTCCGCATCGCTTTGATCGTAAATAATATCGAAAGGACAAACATCATCCCCAATATCCCGATCAGGGTCGTTGTCATCGGAAATGCATTTCCATATACAAACTTCAAAAGTGGAAATGTCAGATATTGCAGACCGAGTGCTGCCAGACTGCCCGCGCAATAATAGATTGCCCAATGTCCATAGACAAGCAGCATGCACCGCCGCCTCGACATCCCACACAGCCATAATACGTGGACATCATTTTGATAGGTCCGAATCCATTCTGCCATCAGCCGGATCACCGTCACACCGGCAATCAGACAGAGCAGTGTTGCCAATATTCCGTAACGAAGCTGATTATCTTTTAGCACATCGTCGGAGTTTGAATCCGGTGGATATGCCCTTACCGATGGGAATTTGTCTTCTATCTGCTGTGCGTATTTCTTCAGATCTTTATATGACGCATAATAAAACTGAGCCAGAACCTGTCTTGGTCGATATTCTTCCTGATATCTGGAAAATGGTATGATATAAAATCTTGTTTCTTCCCCATAAGCCTCGCCAAATACATCCATGGTTGATAATGCGGATTTTGCAGCAGCAAAGGACCACGGTATAACCCACCCCATGCCGATGATACTATATGACTGCTCTCCTATTTGAAAATGCCCCTGATTGAGTATTGTCTGATCCACATTGTCCGATACAAATCCTACCAGAGCCCCTGTCTCCTGCTCGGACGCATCAAAAAAACGACCAGACGTAATTGGAAACCACGTTCTCCCCTTCGTTCCTTCCCATCCGATCAGGATATCCTTTTCTTTCAGGGGTGTAAAATAAAGAACGTTTACCATTCCATTTTTCGCCAGATCGTTCAGATATGCAGAAATTTCCTCCGCCTGTATATCCGCATCTTCTATATCAATCGTCAACGATGCCTCTGTGTTGCTCCGTGTGGCTAACTGATACTGTCCTGTCGCCATCCCAAGCATTACACTGATGCAATACGCGCACACGATCACACCAATCACAAGCCATACTGTAACTGCCCCGTTCGTCCGTATGTGCTTTTTTAATGTGCGCCAGAATATCATTTTATCCTCCCCTTGTATAATAAACTATTTTTAATTGTAGTTTTAGTATATCTTTCATTACATGAATAGCAAGCCATTAAGCACAAATGGTCGAATTTTTAACACTTTTGGTAAGGTAGGGAGATTTTTGACCAGAATATATGTGTTTCATTGTCAAAATCATAAAGATATACACCGTCAAAATTCCGCACGATTTTCTCTATACTCTGCATACCGATTCCATGTCCGGCTTTATCTTTATTTGTCCGAAGCTTTCCATCCCCATCTTTTTCTCTGTCTGCGAGATATGAATTTTTCTCTTCTATCATAGTCATACCAGAACGCACATTGACTTCCACACGTAACTCGATAAATCCCTGTCCACCAGCCGCTTCATATGCATTCTCCAACAGATTTCCGAATAAAACTGTCACATCCGAATCACTCAAATCTGATAACACATCTTCCCGTATATCAACCGACAATGATATTCCTGCCTTATCGCATACACTCTGATAATATTGCAAGATGACATTTAACACCGCCCGGTTACAAAAACATTTCTTCGTGAGTTTCACATCCGAGCAATCCTGCAAAAGCTTCTTGGCTTCCTCGATATCTGCATGCTCCAACAAGTTCTGTACTGTGTATAGAAAATGTCTTGTATCATGGATTACTGCATGGCATGCCTGATTCTCCTCGTAAACCATCTGAAGCTTCTGCAATCGAGACTGTTCCTGTTCTGCCATCTGCTCCTTCTTATATACAACATTATAGATACATAACAGACTTATAACTACCAAACTAAGCACAACAACAGTCACACACGTCCAGACATACGGTAGCGCATAATCCATACAATTCATAACAATTAAAAATCCAATTAGGAAAAAGATTACACCCCCCTGTATGAAAAATAGAATTTCAGATACCTTTCTTTTCATATATCCCCCTTATCCGCGACGCAGATATTCCTCATACATTTTGCAAAATTTTACATACATTCTCCTTGACACATGCGCTGTATACTTTCCCTTTGCCAATACTATTTCATTCTTCGTAAACCGGCTCACATAATCCAGATTCACTAGAAAACTCGTATGCGATTTGCAAAACCGAATCTGATTCAGCTTTTGCTCCCAATCCTCCAGTTTTCCCTTTACTACATACTTGTGATTCATCGTATATATGTGAACACAACGCTTTTGGTTCTCGATCATGACAATATCTGCTTCCCGACAAACGATAGTCTCTCCATTCTGCGTGATCGTGATTTTAGGATTTGTATTCTTATACGCCACCAGCGCATCACTCAGATTCCGCATAATTCGATCTGACAACGTTGATTTTTCAATATATCGAAACACATGAAAGTCCATCGCATCATCCAGATAGCGTTCCGTGAATGATACAATAAAGATCAGCGCATACGGATTCTTCTCTTTGATACACTTTCCGATCTCAATTCCGCTTTTTTCAGGCATTTCCACGTCCAGAAATACCAGATCTGCCATCTCTGGTTCTTCCAGAAGTGTCTCTCCATCCAAAAAGGTCTTTATCCCTGCTTCTATCTTATTTTGTTGAAAAAACTGACCAACGATTCCACTCAGATATTCTAAATAGCTAGGATCATCGTCACACAGAAATACTCGAATCATCTATAAAATCTCTTCCCTTTCAATCACAATAATCTCCTGTGATTCCTTTTCTTTTTGATCCATATCGTGAACAAGCGAGACAAGGAATAGCCACACGATTGCCGTCAGAATGGAAACAATGCTCACCCAATTTAAGATTCTACGTTTCAACTGCTTCCCCTCCCTTTTTCATCAATTTTCGCATTTTTCTTTCCGAAAATCAATCCAATCATTATAATTAACTATAAAAAAAATCCCTGATACATCTTGTATCAAGGATTTAAGAGAGGCGCGAGCCGGATTTGAACCGGCGGTGAAGGTGTTGCAGACCTCTGCCTTACCACTTGGCTATCACGCCATATATCATAAAGGGGACCCACGCAGTAGGGAGATTCCTTATGATTAGTAAGTAGCTTTGCTACTTACAATATCAAACTCCCCGAGTAGGGCTCGAACCTACAACAACTCGGTTAACAGCCGAGTGCTCTACCATTGAGCTATCGAGGAATATATCGTTGCATTTAACTAAACGCAAAGTAGATTATATGAAATATTTCCAATCAAGTCAAGACTTATTTTTAATATTTCAACCGCAATCTACAAACGGAGATGGAGGGATTTGAACCCTCGCGCCGCGCGAACGACCTACACCCTTAGCAGGGGCGCCTCTTCAGCCACTTGAGTACATCTCCAATGCCTAAAAAACACATTTTACCAATCGGTGTTATTTAGTTCCGCGTCAACACGCTAAGATAGAATAACAAATATTACATGAAATGTCAAGGGGTAAATATATACCAATAATATAAACCAATCTATATTTCTTTTTTATCAATGATTCCTATACCAACAAGGAACAGAATAATCAAGACAAGAATATATACCAAACCGAATAACACATAATATTTGTTTTCTAGTATTCCTGCTCTGTATAAAAACATAGTGTCCATAATCCAATGTTTATCCGCCATAGAAAGAGGCACTATCATAACTGCCTCATAAAGAAATACTACAATTACCGGATTCATACATACCAGCTGCAATGTCAATATTGCCTGCAGACTAATTACGCACATCGGAAATACATTTAGTCCAATTCCCTGCATGACCGAAGCAAACTCATCCGTGCCCAAACTCATATTATGACATAAGGTATAGATAGCAGTTGATATTATAATTATCATCATGGAAATGATAACCTGAATGATTAAAAATACGCTTCGCTTCATCCAATATTTTCTTCTACCATAAAAAATGATCGTGTTCAAATTGGATTTTGATGCTCTGATCTCTGATAAACTTGTAACTCCCACTGTCATCAGAAGCTGCATTACAAATATCAGATAATTCATAGGAATTTCTCCCTTTAATGAAAAATCATATGTATATCCACCAAATTGCCATTTTAACAACGAAACAAAATCACAATTTCCAAACAACATTCCCATTTCACAGGACATTACGGTCAAAATTGCAATAAACATCATAATGACAAGACGATTTTTCAACAACCGGATTTCAAAATATTTCAACGTATTTCCTCTCTTTTACTTATGTCTTCACAAAATCTTTTTTTCGTCGAAGCAATCCTAATACAACCATTACTATACTCAAACACACAATTTCAACGATTCGTTTTGCACAAATCATAAATACCGACGCATCCCTACAATAGTCACTGTAAAATAATCCCAATCCGGTAATTGGTATCGGTAACCCGGGTAATTTCGGTAATATATAAGTAAGAACTACAAATACATATCCCGTCCAATACATATTCGTATACCAATATCCTAAAAATGTCAAAATCTCAATCCATAAAACATTAAAGTAAATAATAATTGCTGCCGGAATCACAATTTCACTTATGGATGGTATTTGTGAGATTTCATATTGCGTGTAATTCGCAAATATGCTATTTTGATTCGTCCAGTCACAGAGAGAATCCGTGACAATCAAACTGCTCAACAGGATTGACATTGATATAGCTGCCGTTATCTCTATTGCCCGGACAACTGCATCCCTACATCCCATTAGCCATATCTGATCTACGTTTTTATACCGTACTAAAATATGTGGATTCCATTCATTTCTTTTTCTCTTCATAAATATATAAGGAATTAAAATATAAATTGTTATGTATGCATATGTTGTACAGCATAATACAAGGTCATAACCGCATAAGGTCTTATTTTTATTTTTTAAAGCCATACCAAATAGCAATATAAAAATAAAAAATACAAAAAATGAATACATATACTCTTTCAGATTTATTCTCTTCATACTTCTATCTTTCCGTTTTTCATCTTTATAATTTCATCGGATACAGATTCTAATTCTTCTTTATCATGACATGCTAGTATTACAATCCTTCCGGCTTTCTTAAAGTCTGCAAGAATATCACGAATCAATTGCAACCCACCTTCATCAATTGCATTAAATGGTTCGTCCAGCAACAGTATGTCCGGTTCCTCCATGATTGCTGCAGCAATTCCCAAGCGTTGTTTCATTCCCAGTGAATACTTTCGCACCTTTCTTTTATCGGCTGCTTCCAATCCTACACGCTCTAATGCATGCACAATGTCTTCATCACCAATCTTATTTTTTATCGATGCTAACAGTTTCAAATTCTGATACCCGGTATACTGTGTCAGAAAATACGGATTTTCCAGCAAAAGCCCCAGACTCTCCGGAAAATCCCTCTCTTTCCTTAATTCCTCACCATTGATTTTTACGCATCCCTCCGAAGGAAAAATAAGTCCACTTATCGCTCTCATCAACATTGTTTTTCCGGAACCGTTTTTACCGTATAACCCATATATTCTGCCACCGGTAAAAGTATAAGTAATATTTCTTAAAACATAATCACTCCTAAATTTTTTTGAATAATTGTCTATTTTTATTTCCATCTGTTTAACCTCTTAATGATACTGTATATATCGAAGTTCCGGATAATAAGAAAGATATATCCGAATAGGAGAATCTTTGATTTTCTCTATATCTCCCCGGTATGTCTGTCCATCTTTAAATCGGAAAAATAACTTTAAGTCTACTTCTGCATCTTTCTGATAAGGACTCACCGGAATTTGGTTGAATCCCATCAGATCCAGGCTTTGCCCGTTTGTATAATTATCAATACTCATATTCCATGTACTGATCGTATTTTGAATTTTGATATCCTGTCCGGAAATATTCTTTACATGTATATTCACAACAATATATCTATCCTTTTCCGCATCGGAATACATCTCATCCGGTTCCCCATAAGATTCCGCAAAGCCTTTGAAATCATATATTTCTAAATCACCTACCGCTATCTCAAGACCATAATATTTCAATATGTCTCCCTGTCGATATACCTCCTCTATCGGTTCTTTTACGACAATATGCATACGAATAAAAAATATGATCCAGACAGATAGTACACATATAGATATGACTGCTATCAAAATCTTTTTTCTACGTCTCATATTTCCCCACCTCGCATATCATACCAATTATTCCTATAACCCCTGTTAAGGCAATCACCATTACTACATTTGCAGTTTTAATCCCCTCCGAAGTAGAAGGATATAATATTCGCATAGGAATATAATTTTCAGCATTTATAAACCCCAGGACAATCTTCAGCACAATAACCACCACCATAGGGCAACAAACAGCCGCATAGATATTCTGAATTATTTTCGCCGCCAAAACAACCAGCAAAGAAAAAAACGACACAAGAACACCATCGATTGCTATGTATATAAAAAGATATGCTGTGGGATTCGTGTAAAACAAATCGGACAAAAAAGAATTTCCGCTCACAGTATAATATGATGTTGCTGCTATCGGACGAATGGACGGCAAAAATACAGAGGCGGCCATATAATCAACTATTAGGGGAATGGTTGTAATAATAAAACCGGTCACAAAATATGCAATTAATTTTGATATTGCAATTTTTGTTCGGTTCGACCGGGTTATCAGCTGATTCATATATCCATGTTGTCTTTCTTCAATATAAACCATACCTATTGGCAGCGTAGCACATCCGACAACAACCATATAATAGATGTTTGACAAACTTGATAACTGAAGTCCGATCCAATGATTAAACACCGTTTCCGGATATTCGCCATAGATCATTCCATAATAGGGAATAATATTTAAAGCGATGTGTACAACGATCAAAAGCAACAAAGAAAACAGCGATATTATGAAATACCTGTTATGTGTTGTCTTATATAATTCTGTTTTTATACACTGTATCATTTTATTTATTATTCACCACCACTTTTATCAGATTCGGTCCGCCCTCTGATTCTGCATGCCATGTTCCATCATCATATAAATTACCATTCCTGCATAGATTATTTACATTATAGTAAAGAGAATTCTTATCTACCTCTTCTGTCAATAAAAAAACTACATTCATTGTAATTTCTTCCCCACCGGCAAATGTAATCTCATTTTTTGATTTCTCCGTTCCCCTGCCATTACCTTCATAATCCGTATCAATAAACATTCCCACAGGCTCGACAATGCGATAAATTCCTATATCGTCGTAAACAACCTCCAAGTCTTTATTTGATATATTAATCGTCCGATCGCTTTTGGATTTGTTCTGAATCGTTATATTCATCATCAAATATGTGCCATTGTTTATTGTTTCTTCACCAAAAAAGTTAATATAATCAGGATCATTTAAGGCTTCACAATTCTGAAAATATTGATTCAGATTTTGCATTCCGGCTAGTTCATCTGCAGAATTTATTTTCAGATAAAACGGACAATAATCATAGTACCCACCTTCTTTATAAGAAATAGCACTCTCTTCTACAAAACGTGTTTTCAAACTAAGATGATATACGATCTCATCATCCAAAGGTAACACTTTCTGATTAAAATCAATATCCGGATATTCTTTCTGAATTGTTTCTGCATTGAAACAACTCATATTTTCATCGGTATTTGATGCATCAGCAACCGAACTGTCCATACTCTCTGTTTGTTCTATCGTTTCATCTATGTAATCTCTTTGCTGTGTTGTTAAATCTTCTGAATTTAGTTTTCGGCAACCTGACAGAAATAACACACCGACAGACAACAAAACCAGTCCACAGAAACTCCTCATATACATGACCTCTCTTATTACAATACGGATGTTAAAGCAATTTTAACACCCGTATTTTTTAGTTATAATTAATACTCCTAATATTTATTGTAATTATCTGGACTCCATTTTCCTTTAAATGTCGCTGCTACATCATACTTTTTTACAAATATGTTTGCATAAGTTTTGTTTGCTTCTTTAACAAAATTTGTCATATACTGCGTTACGCCCTTTTTTATTACATAAGTAGGTGTTGATTTTCCATTATAAGAACATGCATAAAAACCACTAGTTTCGCTATTTGATCCATGTGCCTGAGCTATAAACTTAAACTCACCTTCAATATAAGGTTCATATGCATAATTACACATTATATACACTTTTGAAGTATCCATTTTTTTTCTTCCCTTAGATGAAACATATGTACTTTGCTGACCAGCATTAAAATAAAATTGATATTCGGAATCTGTATAATTATTTGCATTTGCAACCTTTTCACTAAAAAATAAACATATTGTCATCACAGAAACTACAACTGCCATTAACATTTTAATTTTTTTTCGACTACAAACATTTTTTAAATTCATGAATTTTTCCTCCTTATTGCCACTCTTTATTAATATTTTTATATTCAATTTCTTTACGAATTTCTTCAGGTAATTTGATTTCTCCCCATACCAAAAACGAACCCGTATTTACTTGAATTTTTTGTGCAAAATTACTTAATGCGTTATTTAATGTTTTTTTTAATTTATCCACTACATAATTTCCCCCTTTCCCTTATATTTTTTCATTACAATAAATAAAAGTTCTACCGAATACAACACCACCACACTTTCCATTAAACTAAAGATTTCCTTATCCACTACATATTTCGAATATACCAATACTACAATTACTAATAGCGCTTTCACTTTAAACCGCATTTTTTGTTTTCGATCATATGTTATTCTGTTAGACGATTGAACCGGTGCAACAGCAACAACCAATATCGAAAATAATACAAACACACTACACCAATAACCGCTTATCAAAAACTTGCTTATTCCTATTATCACTAATAAATTAATTAACGTTT
>ENA-OUQK01000023-OUQK01000023.1-human-gut-metagenome-genome-assembly--contig:-NODE-23-length-146209-cov-6.575715_pt1 | contig 146209 bp, 143 predicted proteins | sample MGYA00237954_ERZ548842 | MGnify/ENA primary metagenome ERZ548842 (study PRJEB26490, sample SAMN05194704) | human gut metagenome | biome: terrestrial biome; feature: human-associated habitat... | reverse complement strand
GGATATGCACCTGAAGCGACTGTGTCCTGCCCGGTGCAGAAGGATCCGACAGATTGATCACCTTGTCACCGCCAAGTGCTGCTTCATCGAAGCTGACGGTGATATCGGCGTGAAGGTCACTGCCCCTGCCGCCAAAGCTACTGCCTGTACCGGAAAATCCATCGCCGAAACCACTGTTTCCGCTGCCAAAGTCGTTTCCGAATCCACTGTTTCCGCCTGAGAATCCGTCTCCAAATCCGCCGCCGAAATGATAAGATCTGCTTCCGCCGCCTGCTCCGGCACTGCGGCCGGAGAATCCGCCGCCAAAGATATTTTTCAGGATATCATCCATGTCACCGCCATCAAAATGGAACTCCTGGTATCCGCCATTTGCTCCGCCAAACGGTCCCTGACCGCCCTGGTAATCGGCACTGCCGAACTGGTCATACATTTTCTTTTTCTCCGGATCACTGAGCACCGAGTAGGCTTCTGTAATCTGTTTGAACTTCTCGGCTGCCTGTGCATTTCCGGCATTGGTATCCGGATGATATTTCTTTGCCAGTTTACGGTATGCTTTTTTGATTGTATTTTCATCTGCGTTTTTATCTATTCCAAGGATTTTATAATAATCTTTTCTTTCTTCCATTTCTGATTCCTCCTCTGATCATGTCAAATCTTATATCCATAACGTTTCTTTTGAAATGCCATGTCTGTCATCTCAGGGTCTTCATTCACCAGAATATTCTATCTGATCTGATTTTACAGAAATATCCGAAAGCTTTTTTATTCAATATGATATGATGATGCCAGGGTCAAAAGGTCTAAATCCACATGAGCTTGCTCATAGGTGGATGAAAGACCTTGGGACCCGCCCCGATATGAGCATAAAAGTGGGATGATAATCCCACGATATGCGAATACCGGAGAGGATTGTGGGAGTGCAACGCACGGAACAATCCGTAGGCATCATAGTTAGGGACTTTTGACACCCACATCATATGATCGGATATTTTTGTTCTATCAGAACTATAACACCCGATTCTCAATCTGTCAATACTTATGCACAAAAAACATGGCCGATCAGCCTGGAATCTTCTTTCTCCAGCAGAATTTCCCTCACTTTTTCAAAAACTGCCTCTGCCAGTGCTGCATGTCCTTCTCTTGTCATATGCTCCTGATCCTTTTCCCCCGGCAGTGCCACATCCGATGCCGCCAAAAATGCAATGCCTCTTCTTTTTGCGATCTGTTCATAGACTCTTTTCAGACCTTTTGACACTTCTACGGAACGGCGGTCAAATTCCCGGTCGTATTTCTCCACATCTGCTCCAAGATGGATCGGTGAGATCAAAAGCACCGGAAGATCCTCTCTTTCCCTCCAGATCTGATCCAGAAGACGCTCAATGCCCACGCCGATCTTCTCCGGTGTCGTCTCATAAGCCGCTTTGCAGTCGTTTGTCCCGAGCATAAGAACCACCAGTTCCAGCGGGCGGTGCGTCTCCAGGATGGCCGGCAGCATATCGATCCCACTTCTTCCGGGACGGTAAGCATCTGCAAACATAGTCGTTCTGCCGCACAGTCCTTCCTCGGCAACCCGATAGCCGTAAAACTGCAATTTCTCATCTAAAATGCTCGTCCATCGCGTTCCCCAGCTGTAACGGTTCGCTGTTCCCGGGATCAATCCGTACGTGTTTGAATCACCAAAGCATAAAATCTGTCTCATATCCATATCCTTCTTTCTGTTTTGCTGTTTTGCTTTGCTTTTTTTCGTTTGTTTATTTCTTTTTGACCTATTTCTTATTTTCGCTTTTTGCTTCGTTTTATATTCCTAGTAATTTGATATGTTTACTATATATTATTCTTTTCCATTTGTCAAGTACAGGCTTGCACAGAATTAAAAAACATGCTATGGTCAGAGTACTTGATGCCAGGGGCAGCGAAAGTTACTCTGTAACAAAGCAATTCGCAGGCATCCTCTGACTGCTAATATTTGACTGTTATTATCATATAGAAGGGATTCATTATGGAAAACACAGAAATGAAAAAAATCATCGACCGCCAGCGTGCGTTTTTTCACACCGGAACGACACTGGATGTCTCTTTTCGCATCGCCGCACTGAAACGGCTGCAGCATATGATCCGCCGTCACGAAAAAGAGATCGAGGCAGCTCTTCTGCTCGATCTGAAAAAGAGTTCTTTTGAAAGTTATATGTGCGAGACGGGTCTTGTTCTGGATGAGATCCACTATATGCTCCGCCATATCCGCTCATTTGCAAAAGAGCAGGATGTCAGAACACCGCTGGCACAGTTCTGCTCCAGAAGCTACCGGAAACCTTCGCCTTACGGTGTCACGCTGATCGTAAGTCCCTGGAATTATCCGATCCTGCTGACTCTTGATCCGCTTATTGATGCCATTGCAGCCGGAAATACGGTGATCTTAAAGCCAAGTGCCTACTCTCCTGCCTGCAGCGATCTGCTTGCAAAACTGATCCATCGCTATTTTCCGGCAAAATACCTGACGGTGATCACCGGAGGACGCTCTGAAAATACCGCCCTGCTTCAGCAGCATTTTGACTATATCTTTTTCACCGGAAGCAAAACGGTCGGAAGGGAAGTGATGCGGCAGGCTTCTTCGCACCTGACTCCTGTAACACTGGAACTTGGTGGCAAAAGTCCGTGTCTGGTCGATGAAAGTGCCGATCTTGCACTCGCCGCCAGACGCATCGTATTCGGGAAATTTTTAAACTGCGGGCAGACCTGCGTTGCCCCGGATTATATTTACTGTGATGAAAAAAGAAAAGAGGCTCTGATCTGCGAACTGAAACGTCAGATCACGAAACAGTTCGGCAGTGAGCCTCTGAAAAATCCTTCCTACGGAAAGATCATAAACCAAAAACATTTTGAACGCATCCAAAGACTGCTCAATCCTGAAAAAGTAATCTTTGGCGGAAATGTCAATCCGGATACTCTCCAGATCGCTCCGACCCTTCTTGACCACGTGACCTTTGAAGATGCTATCATGCAGGAAGAGATCTTCGGACCGCTCCTGCCGGTCATCACTTACCGCACACTGGATGAAGCAATCGCCAGGATCAATTCCATGGAATGTCCGCTCGCCCTCTATCTTTTCAGTAAAAAGAAAGAAAATATAGAGAAAGTGACCGCAAAATGTCAGTTTGGCGGCGGCTGTGTCAACGATACCATCATCCACCTCGCCACCCCGTACATGGGATTTGGCGGCTGCGGCGAAAGCGGCATGGGAAGCTACCACGGAAAAGACGGGTTTGAAACCTTCTCCCATACCAAGAGCATCGTCGATAAAAAAACATGGATCGATCTTCCGGTGCGATATCAGCCTTATCGTCCGGTCAAAAAGTGGCTTTTGAAAAAAGTACTTGGATAGAAGATAAGAACAATAAATTTTATTCCTCTTCCAGTCTCTGGATCATTTCATAGATTGCCTTTGCGGAATTGAAGTTTTCCGGTTCCATTTCTTCGGACGGGATCTCGATATCATACGCATCGGTGATCTCTGAGATGATCGTTACAACGTCCATGGAATCGATCACGCCGTCATCTACGAGGTCTTCTCCGTTTTCCCAGTCTACTTTCGGCATTGCTTCTTTTAAGATGTCTAATAATTCGTTCATGATTTTTGTCTCCTTTGATTTTGTATTATTTTTTTAATATAACAGTCCGGTTTTTACTCTGCCTTTTCTTTCTCGGCTTCGATCAGTTTTTTACGCTGCAATTTTCCGTTATAGGTTCTCGGGATCTTGTCGATCTGCTCGATGAGTTTTGGCACTTTATATGCCTCCAGTTTGCCCTGCAGATACTCATAAATGCCCTGCTCATCAAATGCGGCACCGTTTTCCATCTCCACAAAGAGCTTTGGCTCTGCCCCAAGGAGCGGATGTGGCACCGGAATGCAGGCACAGTCGGCTATTCCTTCAAATACCCCGGCGATCTCTTCAATCTCATCCGGAGCGACTTTGTTGCCGCCGGTTATGATGACATCATCTTTTCTGCCCAGCATATAGATCAGTCCGTCCTCGCCCACATAAGCAAGATCTTTGGTGCAGATATAGTCATCACGCATGATTTCCTGATTGAGCTGCGGTTCATGATAATAACCCTTCATATTCATGGTTCCGCGGCAGGCGAGAAAGCCCGGTGTCTCTTCGGTCGCATCGATTGCATTGCCCTGCTCATCAAAAAAGACAAATTCTGCATGGCAGGACGGTTTTCCGATGCAGTTTTTCTTATCCGGCATTGCATTGAAATCCAGGATACAGGAGCATCCGGACTCTGTTGTTCCGTAAAAATTATAGAGGCGTGTGTTCGGAAGAAGCTCTCGCAGATGCTCCTTGTCGTGGTTCGGGATCGGTGCGGAACCAAGCTGCACATAATCGAGCTGGTCTGCATATTCACCGAGTTTGTCTCCGCTTAACTTGAACAGTGCCGCCAGTGCTGCCGGTACAAGGTCTATCGCTGTCACATGATATTTTTCGATCGCTCCGAAAAATTTCTTTGTAAAGATCACGCCGTCGATGATCACCACGCTGCCGCCATTTAAAATATTGGAATAATAACGGCGAAGTCCGTGCGAATGGCTCAGGGGTACCGGGATCAGTTCGACACTGTCTTTTTTCATTTCGACGGAACCAATCACATTTTCAGAAACGGCGATCACACTCTCATAAGTAAGCTCAATGCCCTTGGATTTTCCGGTTGTTCCGGTTGTAAAGAGAACTTCTGCGGTTTCTTCAGGCTCAGGAAAGCGAAAATTGTCTCCATTTTCATCATCGCTTTCGGATATTCGCATTTCTGCGGCATCGTCCATTTTATACGATAATGCATCTTTTATCGTTTCCCATTTGCAGGAAAACTCACCCTGCTTCGCTGCCAAATATAATTTTGCCTCCACTGCCCCGATGATCTCTGCAATGCGGTCATCTGCCGCATTCTTCTCGATCGGCACAAAGACTGCTCCGACAAGCTGAATCGCCAGCTGACTGATCACCAGCTGGGCATTCTGTGAGTTTCGCACAACGACATGGTCTCCTCTTCGGATGCCAAGTTCTCTTAAATGCACGGCATAACCGTACACACATTTCCAGGCATCCAGATAAGTCAGTTCCACTTTTCCATCTGCCAGAAACAGTTTGTCCGGCTGTACTTTTGCATATTCTGCCAGTGCTTCCACGATGGATCTTACCATATGCTCCCCTTCTTTCTTTTGATCTGATCTTTCTGTTTTCGCTTTAAACTTCATAAATCAATCTTTTCTTCGGCTGTACTAGTACTGCTCTGTCTGATCAGCCTTTGCTGCTTTGATTGCTTTTACTGCCTTTTTCAGTATCTTTTCGGCTGCCTTCTCATATTCTTTTTCTTCTTTTTCGGCCGCCTTATCCCAGCTTGCCGCCACCTCTTCGCTGTGGTCGGTCTTAATATCATAATGTTCCCTGATATAATTGCCCAGGTATGTGGTAAATTTCGCTGCACCGATCGCATTGGTATGCTTTGGATTGTAAAAATCCACGTTATATTCCAGCCCCATTTCTTCTGCATAGTAATTGCCGTCCAGGAACCGGAAGCCTGCTTCTTCCACAATGCGTTTGATGTAGTTGTCTTTCTGATGTTCTTCCTCTGTCACCTGCCATGGTGTTGCCACAAAAAGTACCTGAAGATTTTCTTTTTTACATTTTTCTATAATTTCCCGCAGTTCTTTTTCAGATTTTTCTGTGATCGGAATTTCTCCGGTAATGTCTTTCACATCCAGATAACTTATGATCTTATGACGGCTGTTGACCGACCATCCTTTCAGCGGATGTTCTTTTGCATTAAACAGATATTCCCAGGATTCTTCTGTCAGATTTTCCCAGTTTCCATGGTATTTTATCAGGTCAAAACCATAGCTGAGCCGATCTTCAAATCCTTCGGTCAGTTCTGTGACCATCTTAAAACGGTTCCAGGAAACTTTCATATTATCTGCGATCTGGCGAAGACGATTTTCTTTGATCACTTCATTGTCTGTATCTGTAAAACGTCTGGTTTCTATAATATACAACTGCGGTGACTGTGTTTTTTCCACTTCATCGATCAGTGACGGTATCACATAGACCGGCTGGGCTGCCGTGGCGATCCCATAGGATGTGATGCCCTGCTGTTTCCAGAGCAGCGGACTGTTCAGATAGCGGTAAAGTGCACTGCTCCCAAAGCCTACCACATCCAGGCTGTCTCTGTCTTCTGCATAAAATCCAGCTACTCTCGCCCTGAAAAAATCTTTGTCCGTCGGACGCATCACATAGGTGGTCAGCGTCAGCAGAACAGCTGCGATTGCAAGAAATACAGCGGTTCCGAAAATGTATTTGATCTGCTTTTTTATCTTCATCTGCCACGCCTCCCCTTAAAACTTCTCATAGATAAATGCGGAAGGATCATACCCAGGGCCGTACATGCCAAAGATAACAACCGCAAGCAGAAGTGCATAGATCAGTACCCAGCGAAAGACCAGATTCTGTTTTTTCAGTGCTTCCAGGACATCCATCTTTTCCTGCAGGATACTGACGGTCAGAAGTACCAGCATTGCAACGATCACAACGGTCATGTTCGCCTTGTTTAAGCCATAATTGTAGATTTTGCCGTTTGCCAGGCGGTACCATCCGATGCCGGTGCAGGCTCTCTTTAAGATGCCGATCGCACTTGCGAAATCATCTGCCCGGAAGAAAACTCGTCCGAGACAGCAAAGCAGGAAGGTCCTTCCCATCTGGAAAAGACGGAAACTGAAACATTCTGTTTTGATGTGTAATTTCTGCACCAGTTTTTCGTTGTATGGTGTGAAGATCATGCTCAGCATGATCAGGATACCGTGAAACAGTCCCCAGGTCACATATTTCCAGTCCGGTCCGTGCCAGATTCCGGTCAGAAGCCAGACCGCCAAGATCGGAATCGCCGAGGAGACGATTCTTCCAAATTCATTGCCGAAACGTTTTCTCGCCTTTTTATTTAAATCCAGTGAAAATTTGGAGATCGAGATCGGATAGAATACATAGTCTTTAAACCAGTTTCCAAGCGTCACATGCCAGCGCCTCCAGAACTCCGGCATCGTCTTTGAAAAATACGGACGCAAAAAGTTCGGTGCCAGACGGATGCCAAACAGTCTTGCCGTTCCGGTCGCGATATCCATACATCCCGAAAAATCAGCATAGATCTGGATGGAAAAAGCTGCCGTCGCCACAAAGAAAAAGAGCATACCGGTGTACTGCGTATAATTTCCATAGATCTGATCTACAAACGTACCGAGACGTTCTGCAAGGATCAGCTTCTTTGCAAATCCCCAGAGGATCAGAAGTGCTCCGTCCCTGAGGTTATCATACTCAAAACGATGCTCTTCGTACAGCTGTGTGCCAAGATCTGCATAACGCGGGATCGGTCCCTGAACGACACTTGGGAAGAAAGAAATATAAAGCAGATATTTCAGAAAATTCTTCTGTGCCTTTACTTTCCCCTTGTAAACATCGATCAGATAGGACAGAATCTGAAATGTGAAAAAGGAAATGCCAAGCGGCATGATCAGTTTAAACAGGTCATCTCCGTGTCCGATCCCGAAAAGATCGAGAATAGAATAACCGGTCTTCAGTAAGAAGTTCGTGTATTTGAACACGACCAGGATCCCGATATTGAGCACCAGCCCCCAGATCAGGATCCGTTTTCGCTGTTTTTTGTTGTTTGCCTTCATCCGCTTGATCTGTTTGCGGTCAAGGCCTTCTTCCTGTTTCTGTTTTTCAAGTTTTTCATGCAATTTCCCCATCTTGCATGCCACAACGTAAGATACTGCGGTTGCCAGAAGCAGCACCAAAAACTGGTCAAAGCCTGCTGCCAGATAGAAGATCACATTTGCGACAAGCAGCACATACATACGGTGCCGGGGTCTTATGATATAATAAATACAGAATACTGCCACAAGAAAGAGCAGATATGTTGATGATGTGTACGACATGATTTTCCCCTTATTAGCCTTCCTGATGCAGTGCTTTGTTAAACATATCCCACATCTGTCCATAGCCTTCCGATGCCGGTGTGACCGGTTTCGGAATCGTATTTGGCACATCCATCTTGATACCGCCCTGCTTTGCCATGACCAGGATCCTTGTTCCCAGACAGACTGCCTCCTGGATATTGTGCGTGATAAAGATAACGGTTACTTTTTCTTTCTGGTGCAGCTTCATCAGCTCTTCCTGCAGATGATTTCGCGTCATGGCATCCAGACTGGCGAACGGCTCATCCATCAGAATGATCTGCGGCTTGAGTGCCAGTGCTTTGGCGATCGCCACTCTCTGTTTCATACCGCCGGAAAGCTGATGAGGATAGAGTGTTCTTGAAGAAAGCAAATCGACTTTCTCAAGTGCCGCATCTGAAATCTCCCGCAATTTTGTTTTATCTTTTAAACCCTGTATTTTCAGAGGGTACTGCACATTTTTTTCTACTGTTTTCCACGGAAGCAGCTGATTAAAGTCCTGAAAAACCATGATGCGGTCCGTCCCCGGCTCGCTTACCTCTTTTCCGTTTACTTTGACCGTTCCGTCAAAGGTTTCAAAACCGCCGATGCAGCGAAGAAACGTAGTCTTTCCACATCCGGACGGTCCCAGGATGCAGACAAATTCGCCCTCATTCATCGTAAAGTTTACGTTTTTGAGGACTTCATTTCCGTCCCCTTTTCCACCATTGTCATAGATTTTTGTCAGGTTCTGCACATCCAAAACGGGAGTTTTCCCCTTCTGCTCCTGTGTCATCTGCTCATCCCCCATTTCTTAAGTGTCATTTTTTCTATGGTGTGGAAAACTCCGTATTCTACTACAATTCCGATTACAATGATCACCAGAAGTGCCGCAAAAACACCGGCGATATCCACATTGGTACGCTTCATGAAAATAAACCATCCGATACCGGCTCCGGAACTGGTCGTTCCGAAGATCATCTCCGCACTGATCAGACCTCTCCACGCTCTCGCCCATCCGGTGCGGATACCGGAAAGAATATAGGAGAACGATGCCGGAATATAGATGCCGGTCACAAGTCCGAGTTTTCCAAGTCCCATATTTTCCCCGGATTCTATGTAGATCTGCGGCACCGCCCGAAATCCGTCCATAATGCTTCTGGACATTGGCCAGATGATCGAATGTACCACGATCAGGATGATCGTCCCTTCCCCGATCCCCATCCACAGGATTGCCAGCGGCAGCAGTGCCACACCAGGTATCAGGTCACACAGGGAAACGACCATATGGTAAATGGAATAAAACGTCTTGCTGACGATGGACAGTCCGGAGAGGATAAATGCCAGTACGATTCCGATCAGCAGCCCTTTTGCGATCAGGCTTAAGGAATAAAGCGTCATCGCTCCCAGCCCGTCCCGCGAAAATCCTTTGATCAGCGACTGAAATATCTTTCCAAGTGACGGAAACATCAGTTCCGGAAAGGAACCCATCTGATAGACGACCTGCCATACCACCAGAACAGCAACAATAAAAACAATCTGATTTCTTAAATTTTTCATCGTTCTCATCCTTATTCTTTCTTTTCCGACAGATCTTATCTTGCCGACTCTGTTGTGATTGCTTCAAAGGATTCCGGTGCACTGTCCACGAAATCATTCTCCGCCATAAAGTTTGCCATATCCATGACGCCCGGAAGTTTCATATCATAGACACATCCCGGATCCTGTAACCATTCCTGCATCGTTTCTGCCGTGACATCCTCTTTCTTGCAGAGAATATTTGCTGCTTCTTCCTGGTTGTTGTTGATGTAATCCATCGCTTCCTGCGTTGCACCCACAACTGCCTGATAGATTTCTGGCTGATTTTTATACAGGTCATCGGATACCAGACCAACGATAAATGCATTGCCTTCCGGCCATACCGAATCCAGGCTTTCTGCCTCTTTGATGTTGTCCTGTTCTTTTGCCTTGAAAATATAAGGTGCGGTTGTGAGCTGGCAGGCTACACTTCCGGACATCAGGGCAGTCATGCCATCCGGATGGGACATGGTCACCAGATTGTTGTCCAGTGCATGGGCATCGCCAAGCTCCTGCTTTGCGAGCATTGCCAGCAGAATATGCTGAATACTTCCGACGTTTACAACGGAAATCTTTTTATCATCTGTGATATCTTTTAACGAATGGATCGTATCCTCGTTTGTCAGCAGCTCGTTTGGCTGTGCTGCGATCGTTCCGTACATTTTGTAAGGAATCCCTGCCGTTACACCGGTAATGAACGGTGCGATCCCCATACATGCCACATCAATATCCCCGGATGCCATCCCTTCATTGATCGCCGATCCGGAATTTAAGCTGACCCACTCAACCTCGATATCTCCATCGTAGTTTTTCTCGATCAGTCCCTGTTCCTGCATGATGGTCAGCGGTGCATAAGCCAGTCCGTACTGATAAGCAATCTTTACTTTTGCTGTGTCCCCACTATCCTGCGTACTTTTCTGACTTTTTCCGCATCCGCTTACCCCTAAAACCATGGATACCGCCAGAAGTATTGCTGTTATTTTCCTCACCCTTTTTTTCATCGTCTTTTCCTTTCTTTTGAGCACCCGGTCTGCTGCCTGGTGCATTTTTCATCAGCTTATTCTATAATTGTGATATAATTATGACATTTTCATTACATACAGCACTGTTTTCGTCATTTTTTCATAAACTTCCTGGTCAGGAATCTGGACAAACCGGCATCGGAAGGCAAAAAAATCCCCCGGAAATTGCTCTCCGGAGGATTGTATGTTCTGCTTTATGCTCTGGCTGCCGCCTTTGCCTTCGCTTTCTCACCCAGGAAATCAATGGATGTCTTGCAGATTACCTTATCAAAGATAATGAACATCGCCGGCAGGATGAAGATTACGCATGCCATACTGATCAGGGCACCTCTTGATAACAGTGTACAGATTGCACCGATCATATCAACTTTGGAATACCACGCCACACCGAACGTTGCTGCGAAGAAACTGAAACCACTTGTCATGATAGACAGTGCACATGCTTTGTGTGCATTCATGACGGCTTCTTTCTTGCCAAATCCTTTTCTTCTTTCCTTCTGGTAACGGCTCGTCATAAGGATCGCATAGTCCACGGTTGCACCAAGCTGAATGGTTCCGACTACGATACTTGCAACGAATGGAAGTTCGATTCCCTGGAAAAACGGGATTGCCATGTTGACGTTGATGGCAAATTCAATAACCGCAACCAGAATGATCGGAACGGAAATGGATTTGAATACCAGCATAATGATGATGAAGATGGCTGCTACGGAAGCAACGTTTACATTTACCAGGTCGATGTCCGTTACATCCTGCAGATCTTTCATCAGCGGAGCTTCACCGATCACCATACCGTTTGAATCGTATTTCTTTACAAGATCGTTGATCGCTGCGATCTGACTGTTGGATTCGTCTGTTGCGGAGCTGTACTTTGAGCAGACAAATACCAGTTCCTGTTCATCACTTTGCAGCATATCTTTGACATCTTTCGGGATCATGGAAGCCGGCACGTTTGCACCGAATACGCTGTTCAGTCCAAATGCCCATTTCACACCGTCCACCTTTTCGATGTCTTTCATCAGCGTAGTCCTGTTTGCATTGGAAATGTTTTTATCCATCATGATGATGTGCATGGTGCTCATGTCGAAGGTATCTTCCAGTTTTTTGTTTGCCACATTTGAATCCAGTGTTGACGGAAGCGATTTATCAATATTGTAGTAAATCTTGGTGTGGTTGTTTCCGTATACTGCCGGAAGCAGTCCGATGCAGAAAACGGCCAGCCAGATTTTATAATGCCTGATGATAAAACCGGACAGTCTGTTCGTATTCTTGATCAGCGGTTTATGTTTTGTCTTTTCGATCAGCGGATCAAAGATCAGGATGATCGCCGGAAGCAGGGTTACACAGCAGATAACACCGATGATAACACCTTTTGCCATTACGATACCAAGGTTTTTACCAAGTGCGAATGTCATCAGACACAGGGCTGCGAAACCGGCTACCGTTGTGATGGAACTGGATACGATGGATTTGAAGGTATTAGATATTGCATGACCCATCGCTCTGTTCTTGTCGCCAGGGAATCGTTTTTTATTCTCCTCGAAACTGTCCAGCAGGAAGATCGAGTAATCCATCGTAACACCAAGCTGAAGGATCGCTACCAGTGCCTGTGTCAGATACGAAATCTCACCCAGGAAAATATTCGTTCCCATGTTATACAGGATCGAGATTCCGATACAGAGCAGGAACAGGATCGGCACCACAAAGGATGTTCCGGTAATCTCCAGCACGATGAAAGAAAACAGTGCTGCGATCGCCACGTAGATCGGCAGTTCCTGCAGACACAGATTCTTGATATCGGTTACGACACCGGACATACCGCTGATAAAGCACTGCTTATCTACAATGGCACGCATGTTCGTGACAGCTTCCATCGCCTCGTCTGAAGATGTGGTGTTATCAAAAAGTACCAGCATCATTGTAGAATCGTCCGCAAAGAAGATATTCTTTAAATCTTTTGGCATCATGCTTGTCGGAACGCTGATATCAGCGATGTCATCATACCAGAGTACCTTTTTGACATGTTCGATCTCTTCGAACTTGTTTTTCAGTTTCTGCACATCTTTAAGCGGCATATCCTCGACGACGACCATCGAGAATGCACCTGTGCCGAATTCATCCACCATAACATCCTGACCTTTTACCGTTTCCAGAGATTCCGGAAGGTAACTTAAGATATCATAGTTGATTCTTGTTTTTATGGTTCCAATAACAGATGGAATGAGAAGCAAAATTCCGATCAGTACGATCAGGATACGGTGTTTTGCTATCCATTTTCCAGTCTTGACCATTGTTGTCATCTCCTATCTTTCCTTAATATTTATGATACCGGGGAGCAAAGATTTTATTCCCCTGACATCCCGTTTACGGATTCTGTGTCGGCTGATCATTCTGTGCATGGATTGCCTCCAGTGACATCAGCAGTGCATAATTTGATGCCTGCATCGCAAAGTCCAGAAAGTACTCTGCCAGCAGTATCTTATTCTCAGCTGAGAGTTCTTTTGTCGTTTCCTCCGTAAAACTAATCCCAAGCTGCTCCTGTGCAATCTGGATCACCTGGTCGACTTTGTCGTAAGCTTCTGCTATCCGTCCTACCAGTTTCGCCTTGCTGTACTTCATTTTATTGTGGAGCATTTCACGGTTTTCTCTGCATTCTCTGCGGAGTTCCTGGATATCTTTTTCTACCTGTTCCGGACAGTCCATCTCGCCCTGCTCAATGCGGCTGTGCATCTGTCCGATCGCCTTATCCAGCTCATATAGCTTTACAGAAAGTATATCATGTGTCATACGCACACCCCTTTCCTTTCTTTCTCACACCATTTTAGCAAAAATCTGCTTCGCTGATATAGACAAAATATCCGCAGTGTAAAAGAACTTTACACTGCGGATATTTTATAAATCGTTATTCTCATCTGAAACAAGGACTGCTTTGCCCATTAACAGAAGATAAATCTGATGTACTATATAACTGATGTTTTCGGTGTCCTGCTTCGTCCACTCGCGGAGCAGTCCCATAACCGCCTGACAGTGGTAATGCAGGATAAACTCCCGGTCTTTGTCTGAATAACCCTCGTACCAGTGCTGCATCTCCGTCACTTTCTCAAACAGATCATAAAAAACCTGTTCCAGCATACGTCCGATCTCGTCACCATAGTTGGACTGCATACCGCGGATCGCATAAGGCTGAAGCTGGATCGCAATCTCAAAGAAATGGCGAAGCCCCTTCTCAAGATCCTGCTGGGCAATACATTCTTCCAGGACAACTTCTGTCTCCTGATATAAAACCCAGTGGATCAGATCCGGAATATCCTCAAAATGATAGTAAAATGCCTGTCTTGTGATGTGACATTCCTCCACAATATCCTTTACCGTCAGTTTCTTTACTTTTTTCTCAAACAGAAGGTTGCTGGCAGCTTCTGCAATTGTTTTTTTCATATCAATAGCCATTTTACCTACTCCTATTTCACTCAAAAAACCGCTTTGTTGCTTATGCTACCGTACATTTTTTCTTCTGTCAAGTAAATTAATTCTAAACTGTTCCTGAGGCTAACGATGTGCAAAATGAACAAATTCCCCAAGAAGGCACTTTTACGTGCCCTTCGGGGAATTCGTTCATTTGCACATTCAGAAAATCTCCGCATCTTCCTAATAAAACTGATGTGCTCCGATCTTCACTCCGGTTCCAGATCCTGTATTAAAGTACAGTGCTCCTCCTACCGGATTCTCTCCGTTCAGTGCTGCCTGAGCTGCTTCTACGCAGTCACTCGGTACACCGCTTGCCAGTGCACTTGCCAGTGCTCCGCTGTACGCCGGTGTGAACTGTCCTGCCTGGTAAACAACCTCGGAAATGCTGTTCGGGAAGGAAGCACTTGCCACACGGTTGAGAACAACGGCACCGACTGCCACTTTACCTTCGCGGCTCTGGTTGCCTGCCTCGCAGTAGATGATCGCTGCCAGAAGGTTCAGATCACTGGAATCTGCTGTGGTAACAGTCTCTTCGCTTCCGGTTGACGCTGCAGAATCGTAAGTGTCGTCTGCGGTATCATAGGAAGCATCTGCTGTCGTATCTTCGCTGTAGCTGTTGTCGGTATAAGAACCGTCTGTGCCGTATGTACTATCGGACTCATAAGTTTCACCGGCATAAGTACCGTCTGTATAAGAATCGTCTGTATAAGAATCGCCTGTATTATAAGCATCACCGGTATAAGTACTATCTGCATTGTAGCTGTTGTCTGCATAAATGCTGTCCGCAGAAGTATCATCATAAGCACCATCTGCACTGTAGCTGTTGTCGGTATAAGTATCATCTGTACTATAGCTGTCATCGCCATAGCTGCTGTCTGCATATGTATCCTCAGTATAGCTGTCATCGTTATAAGTGCTGTCTGTATCTGCCGTGCCATAGCCTGCTGCATTCCAGCCCCAGCCGTTCGGATCGTAATAGCCCTGTGCCACGCTGTCCGTTGTGTCTGTATTGGCATCTGCATCACTGACGTTGACATCCGCAGTTGAGATTGCAACGGCACGGTCTGTGATGATCGTCTCTTCGGCATCCTCTGCCGGAACGTATGCAACCGTAACGTCATCCATCTGTACCTGATACCAGTCACCATCCTCGGAAATCAGGCTGTACTCGCTTCCGTTGTCTGCACTGTCCAGAATGTCTGCTGCTGCATCCGGTGAAGAGAACAGGTTTACACCATCCCAGTTGACCTTGACGCCCTGTGTACCATAGACATTTGCCAGATATTCTGCATCTTCTCCGTATGCCAGATAATCATTCTTGATATATCCTTCCACGCCGTTTGAAATGATGTGTGACCATTTCTCGCCCTTTTCGATCAGGTCTGCAGATGCTCCCTTTGGAAGATAGCCGACGATCTCACTTTTGGTGGATGCATTTGCACGGATGTTGACCTGTGTATCTACATCTGCCACTGCACGATAAGACCACACGCTGTCTTCTATATTATTACTGTCTGTAGACGGTGCTGCAAAAACAACTGTGGAAGATAATACTGTAAATGCAAATACCGTCGCACTGCCGCAAAGTACCGTTTTCATTCTTGCTTTCATGTAAAAAAACCTCCTGAACTCCTATAACTTCACGCTTTTTTGGCATTTTTGTTATATTTGTTACAAATGTATTAACTTTTGTTACGTTTGCATCATATAACAGTTACAGTATTTTGTCAACCTTTTTTTATCTTCGTCAAGTGATGAGAAGCAAAGGATTGCACTCCCACTAAGATAGCCTCCGGCGGATTGCTGAGGCATTCTTGAATTTTAAAGTTTGAGGATATACCGCAAAAAAACATTGCTCTCATAAAGAAAGGTGAGAATCGGACTTTCTTTTATCATCGAAAGCAGCTGGCTTCCGATCTCTGTGTTGGAGCAGATCGCCACTACCAGAAAGAACAGCCAGACGATGCAGATCCCTTTTACAAATCCGAGTGCTCCTCCGCACATCCGGTTGACGCCACGCAGGATCGGCAGCCTTGTCATGATCCGCAGTGCCCGTGCAACGGCGTGCAGGGCGATACTTACCAGGTTAAAAGAAATAAAGTAGGTCAGCATGTTCAGGATCATATCCGCCAGATAGGTGGAAATATATTCCGAAAAGGTCTGAACCGCCATATTTGCATACGTGTAACTGTTGTTATTATCAAGAAGCTGCGTCTGCAATTCTTTCGGGATCGGCAGTGATTTGATGATCTTGTTCTGATCTTTTCGCGGCACATCGCTCTGCTGTGCAAATTTCTGTGTTTCTTTATCCAATTTGTCCATGATCGCATCTTCCACCAGCGTCTCGCATTTGCTCTCCACAAATGAGTAGACGGGTGTCTGCGTTTTCAGAAAATCATTGACATAGGGTGTCGAATAATAGACCAGTACACCGGAAAACACGAAAAAAAGCAGAGAGGTCAGCGTCCTCGCAAAACCTCTCATATAGCCATTGATCGCAAATACCAGCAGTACCAGTAAGATAATGATCGTAAGTAAATTCATAATTTCCTTTCTGCTATCCAAGCCGGATCAGATCTGCACTGTCCTCGGTGATCACCATATATTTGCGGAATCCACGGATACTCAGCACATTCTGGATTGGCTTGCGGTATTTGCCCTGGAATGTTTTCTGACCGTTTAACTTATAAATGGCAAATTCTTTTTCATTGAACAGCACGATTTTGTCTTTCTGCAGGGTAATACTGTTGTACTGCAGATCAAAATATTTCTGCATGGTATTCTTACCGCCGGTATTGTAGACCTTCATCAGATATTTATGTCCAGAGTCGCCTCCGTCAAAGACAAAGCCGATGCGGTTGCCGTCATGGAAAGTACTGATGATCTCCTGATCAAACTTCACCGTTTTCTTTTCTTTCGGAGACTGGCTGCCGGAAAATACCGTAAACCCGTCGGTGCGGACGGCAACTGCCGTGCTGTTGTCACAGAAAAAAATCTGCGGAGCCAGCACGTCGTCCACATTTAGCTCACCGACCTGATTGTTCAGCTCCATCTGACCTGCACTTCCGAAGTTATAAAACGCAATATGTGTACTGATCTTGTTTCCATTGACCCGCATATAGGACACTGCCATCTTGATCCCGTCCGGAGAAAGTGCCATATCCAGCGGATAACCAAAATCGTCGATCGTCGTGCGATTCTCGGCGATCAGTGTCCCGGATGCATCGTAAAAATTAACCCAGGTCACATCATCATCTGCTAGGATCACCGCCACAACACCCTGCGTTGCCACTCTTGCCTTCTGGATCGGCAGTTTTGTCTGGAACTGTCCTTTCAGTCCCTCTTCATCAAATACATAGACCTGCATCCCCTGCTGATCTGCGATCACAGCAGTCGTACCGCAGACATCCACGAACGGTGCCTGCATACTGTAGGTCGTACTCCATTTTGTATTCGATTTGCTGTCCACACAGGCTACCCCGTCGGAGCTGTATTTCAGGAAATAATCTCCAAACTCCAGATACTGCGTACTGCTCACGTCATTTCTCTCAATGCGGTCTGAGGTAAGATAGGTGCTTCCGGTGTGGAAGAATAAAAATGTCCCCAGCCCGAACAACAGGATAAACAGAAGTCCCATGGTAATCGCATTGCGGTTATGTACAAACTTCTGATGTTTTTTAATCTTATCCCACAGTTCTTCTTTTGCCTGTGGATCTTCCGTCATCTCATATGTCTCGATGCGGATATCCGGATCGTTGAGCTCTTCGTCCAGATCCAAATCCAGATCATCCTCTTTTTTTCTGAATAATTCTTTTAATTTTATTTTCATCCTCATTTCGTCCTTACTGTGCCAATTCTGAAATTTTCCTGATGCTCTGCAAAAGTTCTTCTTAAGTACCCTGCAATGTTGTTATTATAGTTTAAAAGGCATGGGATAGTCAACCATGCCTTTTACGTTCCTTATTCTTTTTACGGCAGCACGATCTTCTGTCCCGGAAGAATCGTGTTTGGATCGGTAATGCCGTTCAGATCACAGATTTCCTGAAGCTTGTCCAGATTTCCGTAGTACATCCGGCAGACGATCGCCAGCGTATCGCCGTCCCGCACCGTGTATTCTGCCTGATACTTCGTCACATCCGAAGAGGATGCCGCACGGCTATTTGCAGAGGAACTGCCGGATGTGGTGCTATCCTGCCTACCGGAAGTTCCGGCACCTCCTGTTCCATCGGTTGCTGTGCTGCTTCCCGCTGTTCCTGTGCTGCCTGTTGTTCCCATATTGTCTGTAGAATCGCCTGTTGTCGTCGTATTGCTCTCTGTACTGCTCTCTTTTAAGATCCAGGTCTTTTCGGTCTCATCCTTTGCGGCACTCTCCTTTGCGGCACTCTCCTTTGCAATTTCTCCTTCTGCCTGTGCCGAAGCTGCCAGAGCATCCGTTTCTTTCTGTTTTTCGGTTCCTTTTGACAGGCCACTGCTCTGCCCATCACTTCCAAGTGCCATCTCCTGAAGCGTCACTTCCATATCTTTCATGCGATTATAGTTGTTGACCATCGTCGCCCCGATCACCAGGATCGTCAGCACCAGAAACATACTTGCACCATATAAAAAACGCACCATCGTCGGAGTTTTGCTTTTCTGCTCCTGCTCCACGTTCTGTGCGTCCTGTTGTTTTTTTGCGATCCGTCTGCGGAAGTTCTGGATGGCTCCATCCTGATTCTTTGATTCCGCCTCCACGGACTGCCCTTCATTTTCTTTTACCATATAGCTCTGCATCTGCTCGTTTTTTTCGTAGTAGATGTAATAGCCGCTCTGCTTTCGGATCCCGGTGTTCTCCGTCAAGAAAACGCTGGCATTTTCTTCGCTGTCATACAGAAACAGCAGCCTGTCCTCACCCGGAAACTGTTCCCGGTGCAGATCAAAGAGCTTCTCATCCGGTTCTTCTTCTGGCTCCTCCATCTTTTTCGCCCAGCCGATCACTTCTCTTCCCGGAAAATACTGTTTCATTTCCCGGTAGATTTTCTCCCACATATCATCGTTTGGTTCACCCTCTGCGATCTCTACGGCTCCGTCCGCAAACAGACACTTCATGTTTTCGTTCTGCCAGACTTCACCGAGCAGCACCGCACAGCCTGTCTTTTCCAGAAATGTGATCACATAATCTTCTATATAAACCCTTTTATCTGATCCTGCATCTCCGATCTGCCGGATATTTTTCGGCAGGCCTGTCCGTTCCTTTCCCTTTCCGTCCTTTGAGGTTCCCCTGTAAACCATTTCGATCATACTCCCAATCCTCCTTTATACTACTTCCAGCTGATGCCCCTATCGTAGCACAAAGAATCTGCAAATTTTAGCAATCCGTGGGATACTTTTCAAGAACTTTCCGACATGTTTTTCATCGGATTGATGCGAATAAACCTTCCTTTTTTCGGATACACTGTAAAAGCCTTTAACACGGCAAATTTCACATCTGTCGATTTGAACGCAGCGAAGCGGATTGTGAATGTCCGCTTTACAAATTTTTAAGAGAGGGATGACAATCATGTTTTCTTCCGATACGATCTGCTATTTTAATGCAGGCTCTTCCGATACCGCAGAGCTTCTCGGAAATTATCTTTCTAAAATTCTGATAAAAAACGGTTTTTCAGATATCGCACCTGTCCTTCTATGCATCGGAAGTGACCGTGTGACCGGTGACAGCTTAGGTCCGATGGTCGGCAGTGCCCTGGAAGAACGGTACAAAAAAAGCATCCCCGTGTTTGGTACACTGAAGATGCCTGTTCATGCCCTCAATCTTGAGGAAACCATCGATGCGATCCATCTACATTTTCCGGATCATCCGCTGATCGCTGTCGATGCTTCCTTTGGAACAAAAGAACATCTTGGCTGCATTACGGCCGGCAAAGGAAGTCTTTGTCCCGGTGCCGGCGTCGACAAAAATCTGATTGCAGTCGGTGACTTTTTTGTAACCGGAATCGTAGCATCCTTTTCTCCGTTTTCACATCTGGTACTGCAGTCAACACGGCTGTCTGCCGTGATGCCGCTCGCCTCGCAGATTTCCCGCGGGATCGCTCATGCCATTGACGAAATTGCTCCCGGCTATAGCCTTTCTTCGCAGATACTTTGAAACTGCATGACTGATCTTGCATGCATTTTGTCCTCATTACAGCTCCACGCGGCCTTCCAGGGCACGCAGCAGAGTAACTTCATCAATATATTCCAGATCTCCGCCCACCGGTACCCCGCTGGCAATCCGGCTGACTTTGATACCGGTCGGCTTGATCAGCTTGCTGATGTACATCGCCGTTGTCTCACCTTCCAGGCTAGAATTGGTAGCAATGATCACTTCATTGACATCGCCCTGAAGTCTTGTCATCAGCTCTTTTAATTTTATGTCCCCCGGTCCGATGCCGAGCATCGGTGAGATTGCCCCGTGCAGAACATGGTAGACACCGTCATACTTGCCGGTCTTCTCGTACGCCGCCAGATCTCTTGTATTTTCCACGACCATGATTGTCTTGTGGTCTCTTGCATCGTTCTTGCAGATCGGGCAGAGCTCATCGTCTGTCAGCGTAAAACATTCTTTACAGTATCTGACGTTCTTCCTTGCATCGATGATCGTATCCGAGAGCCGCTGCACTTCCTCGATCGGACGGTTAATAATATGAAACGCCAGGCGTTGGGCTGATTTCGCCCCCACACCCGGCAGTTTTGACAGTTCTTCGATCAGTTTTGTGATATGACTGCTATAATAATCCATCAGAACGGAAATCCTCCACCCATACCAGTAAGTCCGCCTGTCAGTTTTGACATGACTGCGTTGGTCTCTTCCTCTACTTTTCTCAGAGCTTCGTTGGTAGCTGCCATGATCAGATCTTCAAGCATCTCGATATCATCCGGATCTACGACTTCTTCTTTGAGCGAAACTTTGGTCACTTCTTTCTTACCGGAGATCGTCACTTCTACCACGCCGCCGCCTGCTGCTGCCGTAAACTCTTTCTCTTCCAGTGCTTTCTGGTTTTCTTCCATCTGACGCTGCATTTTCTGTGCCTGTTTCATCAGATTGTTCATATTGCCCGGAATACCTCCGCCCGGAAATCCTCCACGTTTTGCCATTTTCTAATCCTCCTGAATAATCTTTCTATTAGTCATCTTCTATTTCTATATCTGCATGGACCAGATTTTCAAGTGCCTCCTCGACCTGCACTTTGGAAAGTCTGGTATTTACCACATGCTCATCTGCCTGCAGGATCATCTTGACTTTGACCTGCCTGCCTGTTTTCGCTGCAATGATCTGCTCGAGTACTTCTGCTTTCTTCGGATCATTGACATAAGTCTCTCCCAGAAAATCAGAAAATACGATATAAAGCGTACCATCTTCTTTTTCTGTATTAAATTTCGGAACGGCACTTGCCAAAACCACACGGAAACGCCCTGAAGTCTGTGCCAGGATCGTCCGCCACATACCGACGATCTTCTGCAGATCTTCCGGTGCTGCCTGCTGAAGCTTTGCCGGGTCTGTGCTGCCTGCTGTTCCATCTGGATCTATGCCTCCCGGAGCCGCCACATTTACCGGATTTTGATAGTCAAAATTGCCCTCCTGTGTGTAACCACCGGTGTCCTGCTGTTTTACCACCACGCCCGATGCCAGCTGCTTTTCCAGTCTCCGCACGCGTTCCAGTACGGAGAGCTGATCCTGCTCCATCTGCGGACGGCACAGTTTGATCAGTGCCACCTCCAGCATCACTCGCTTGGATCCTGCATATTTGATTTGATTCTGCAATTCTGAAAAAATGCGGATATAACGCATCAGCGTATCATCCCGCACCATCGCTGCCTCTTCTTTCAGCTGCTCCAGATTCTCTGCAGAGACATCCAGCACATCTTCCATATTATCGGAACTTTTAAGCAGAAGCAGGTTTCGCAGATACCAGGTAAAATCGTTTACAAGCTGCGTCAGATCACGTCCCTGCATGATCATATTTTCCAGATGCAGGATCACCTGCGTAACATCCCCGTCCAGCACTTCCCGCAGCAGTTTGCTGAACTCATCGGTATCCACCGCACCAAGGACATCCAGGACATGCTCATACGTCAGCTTTTCTCCTAAATAAAAGGCAATACACTGATCCAGAAGACTTAACGCATCTCGCATGGAACCGTCGCCTTTTTTGGCGATATAACGCAGAGCCTTATCTTCGACTTCGACCTGCTCCTCATCCATCAGCTCTCGCAGACGGTCCACGATCGTCGTGCGGGCGATCCGTTTGAAATCATAACGCTGACATCTGGAGAGGATCGTGATCGGGATCTTGTGTGCCTCCGTCGTCGCCAGAATAAAAATGACATAGGAAGGCGGTTCTTCCAGTGTCTTAAGCAGTGCATTAAACGCACCTATAGACAGCATATGGACCTCGTCGATGATGTAGACCTTGTACTTGCCGCTGGTCGGTGAGTAGGCAACCTCTTCCCGGATCTCACGGATGTTGTCCACACCGTTGTTGGAAGCTGCGTCGATCTCAATCACATTCATGGAATTTCCAGCGGCGATCGCCTTGCAGGTCTCACACTCGTTGCAGGGATTTCCATCAATGGGATGCTCACAGTTTACCGCTTTTGCAAGGATCTTTGCCACCGTCGTTTTACCTGTTCCTCTGGTACCGCAGAACAGATAGGCATGTCCGATACGCTGTGCCCTGATCTGATTTTTTAATGTCCGCACAATTGCGTCCTGGCCCTTCACATCTTGGAAGGAGTCAGGACGGAATTTACGGTATAAGGCAGTATAGCTCATGCTTTCCCTCTGTTTCTAAATACTTCAAAAATGTCTGTGGCAGACTCTCTGCCCTTACATCGGATGTGAAGTGACTCCCATCCGATACCGTCTCGGTTTTATACACCAAAGCTGATGCCGATGCATTTTGCTTCTTTGATCAGCTGATCATCCGGAGATACCATCTTCAGCTTGCCGGCTACATCACCAAGCGGTACTTTCTTAACTTTGCCGTTGATGATACCTACCATGTAACCATATTCCTTTTTCATGATCAGAGTTGCTGCTTCTGCACCCAGTCTGGTTGACAGTACACGGTCATACGGACAAGGGCTTCCTCCTCGCTGTGTATGTCCCGGAACGGTAATACGCACTTCGATACCGGTCTTCTGGAAAATCTGCTCTGCCAGTTCGTAGGATACGGATGGATGTTTTCTCTTTTTGATCTTTTCTTTTAATTCTTTTTTCGGAAGAGCTGCATCTTCTTTGGAGATTGCACCCTCTGCAACTGCCAGAATGGTAAAACCATGTCCGGATGCCGCTCTCTTGTGGATCGCTTCGATGATCTTATCGATATCGTAAGGGATCTCCGGAAGCAGAATGATATCCGCACCGCCGGCGATTCCTGCATGAAGCGTCAGCCAGCCGACTTTGTGTCCCATAACTTCAACTAAGAATACACGGTTGTGGGATGCTGCGGTTGTGTGGATACGGTCGATTGCATCGGTCGCAATGTCAACCGCACTCTGGAAACCGAATGTCATATCCGTTCCATAAATATCATTGTCGATGGTCTTTGGCAGATGGATGATGTTCAGTCCCTCTTCACGCAGCAGATTTGCTGTTTTCTGTGTTCCGTTTCCCCCGAGGATCACCAGGCAGTCCAGACGCAGTTTGTAGTAATTCTGCTTCATGGCCTCTACCTTGTCCAGTCCGTGCTCATCCGGTGTACGCATCAGCTTGAACGGCTGTCTGGATGTTCCAAGAATCGTTCCGCCCTTTGTCAGGATTCCGGAAAAATCTTTTGCAGAAAGCATACGGTAATTGCCATAGATCAGACCTTTGTATCCATCATAAAATCCATAAACTTCGAGTTCCTGCACATTTGCACTGAGACCTTTGACTACTCCTCGCATTGTTGCATTGAGTGCCTGACAGTCACCGCCGCTTGTCAGCATACCAATTCTTAACATTTGCTACCACGCTCCTCTTTTTTTAATACCTTCTTATGCAGATGTCGAAGCAAAAAAACTTTCGGTCTTTTCACTTCAACGGATGCCTGCGAATTGCTTCGTTACAAAGTAACGCTCGCAATTCTGTAAACATTTAATATAAGGCAGGTGGTTCCTGCCTTCGACACCACCTGCCTTGATTATATAATATTTTTCTTCCCACTACAACGGTAAAATCAATAACTTTCTGTTTCCTTATCCAGGATCACTTCCGCAAATGTTGCTTTCCTCTCCATCAGTTTTGTCAGTTTTGCCATTTTTGATACATTTCCGATCAAGATCACACCGCAGAGCTTTCCGTTCAGGAAATACAGTTTCTCATACTGCTTCTTGCTCCTGTCACAGATCTCCAGTGTTTTATAGAGAAGATTTTTGTTTCTGCCGTTATCTCCGATCGCATACAGGGAAGTATTCATACCGTTAAAGGAGAGCGGCATCTGTACTTTCTGATATTCCACGCACTCCCCGGCTGCATTGGCTCCTGCGACTTTTCCCTGCTCACTTGCCTCGGCCCAGAGTGCTGCATTTTCCCCTTCAAATTCCACGCAGTCTCCGCACGCATAGATATCTTTTTCACTGGTCTGCATTTTTTCATTTACAGCAACTGCCCTGTTTACCTTCAGTCCCATCTGTTCTGCAAGTTCTGTATTTGCACGCACACCGCAGGAGATCAGCACCAGATTGGCTGCGATTTCTTCCCCATCTGCAAGACGAACGGCCGTTACACGCTCCTGCCCTTCGATCCGATCGATCTTTACTCCGGTGCGGACCTTGATACCGACACGCTCTGCAATGCTTCCAAGCATCGCTGCCGCACCTTCATCCAGTTGTCTTCCCATCAGAACCGGAGCTGCCTCGAGAACTGTCACCTGACATCCTGCCTTTTTCAGCTCCCAGGCTGCCTCAAGTCCAAGCACACCGCCGCCGATCACGACTGTCTGTCCGTTCTTTGGGATCATCTGCCCGATTTTTTCTGCATCTTCCAGAGTACGGATCACTGCCACCTGCTCTTTTTCGCTTCCCGGAATCGGAGGGACGAAGCTTTTTGCTCCCAGTGCATAGATCAGTTTCGTGTATTTCAGACGCATGCCATCCTCAAGTGTCACTTCTTTTTCCGTTTTGTCCACTGAAATAATCTTTTTGCCGAGGATCTGATAAACCTGATTTTCCTCATACCAGCTCTCCGGTTCCACCTGGATCTGACTGATCTCAAGTCCGGCATTTAAGGCTTTTGTCAGCATCGGACGGTTATAGGTCGGATATTTTTCCTCCGAGATCATAAGAATCGAAGATGTCTTATCCCGCTCCCGGACTGCTTTCGCCGCATTCAGTCCTGCTGTACCGTTTCCAAGGATCACATAAAATTCATCGCCGTCTTTTCGGTAAGTAGTTTCTTTTTCTTCCACCGGCACAAAATTTTCACGTCCGACACCGCAGACCGGACATACTTCCAGGGAAGAATCAAAAATTTCTCCGCACACCAGACATTTCACAAGCTTTCGACTGCCTTTTGTCGTTTTCTCCGCCTTTTTATCCTGCAGAAGAGAACCGAAATGATAGCCGTATTCGAAAGCCTCTACAAGCTCCGTATCTCCCGGACGGAAACGGATGCGAAGTCCGTCCACTGTATTCATGCGAAGCTGTTTCAGACGCTCCATGATATGCGGCACGCCTTCTCCGCTCCAGCCGTAGCTGCCGAATGCACTTGCCAGTTTCCCACCATGTGTTCCCGCAAAAATGGATGTTGTCAGATCCCAGATCGGCTTTAATGCTTCCCCAACGATCGTCGGTGTTCCAAATAAAATACCATCAGCAAATCCAATCTCTTCCAGTACCTTCGCCTGATCTGCTGTCACCATATCGTAGCTTCGCACATCAATATCACCGCTTGCCTTGATGCCTTCTTCAATCTTTTCCGCGATCTGCTTTGTATAACCATAGGCACTTACATAAGGAATGACTACCGTTTTTTTCTTATTCGGATTAACTACAGTGCACCATCTTTCGTAAGTCTCCTCTATAAAATCAATCCCGGAATCCAGCACCGGTCCATGTCCCGGGCAGATCATCGAAACATCAAGCTCTCTTACACGTTCCAGAGCCTTCAGCATAAATGGCTTGAACGGTCCGATGATGCAGTCAAAATAATATTTCGTTGCCCGCATATAGCCTTCCCGGTCTGTCACCTTGCTGACCAGCACATCCTGAAATCCATAGTGGGAGCCGAAGGAATCGCAGGTCACAAGCACCTGTTCTTCTTCAATAAAGGTATACATCGTATCCGGCCAGTGCAGATTCGGAACCAGCAGAAAACGCAGCGTTTTCTCCCCGATCTTCATCGTCTCGTTGTCATGCACGATCAGATTGCAGAATTCTCCGTTCACAATTTCCTTTAAAAACCCGGCCGCACAGGCTGTGGAAATGATCTTCAGCTGCGGACTTAATTTCAACAGACGCTGCACACTGCCCGCATGATCCGGTTCCGTATGATTGACCACCAGATAATCGATCTTTGTCACGTCGATCACTTCGCCGAGTTTTGCCATCCACTCCTCAAAAAAGGCTTCTTTTACCGTTTCAAATAATACGACCTTCCCGCCGCTTTTGAGCACATAAGAATTGTATGTTGTGCCAAATTCCGTGTACATGATAATATCAAAAACTCTGAGCGTGTCATCCACGATTCCCGCCCAGTAAAAATCATCTCTAAGCTTTAATGTTTTCATAGCATACCTCCTGTGGTTTTGTGAATGCTCTATATCTTCACAGCTGCATTTTTTATTCTTGTTTTAAAATGCCCTGTGCAGCTTTAAGCTTTTTATTATGTTTAGATGTGAGTGTCAAAAGTCTCCAACTATGATGCCTACGGATTGTTCCGTGCGTTGCACTCCCACAATCCTCCCCAGTATTCGCATATCGTGGGATTATCATCCCACTTTTATGCTCATATCGGGGCGGGTCCCAAGGTCTTTCATCCACCTATGAGCAAGCTCATGTGGATTTAGACCTTTTGACCCTGACATCATATTATCAGGAACTATAAAATTACCGATGTCAGAATTGTAAAAATTCTATACAGTTCAAAGGCATCATACATTCATTTATTAAAAAAGGAGAGACAAATGGAGAAATTATTATTTACATCCGAGTCTGTAACAGAAGGACATCCGGACAAAATGTGCGACGCGATTTCTGATGCAATTCTGGACGCACTGCTTGAGCAGGATCCGATGAGCCGTGTAGCATGCGAGACAGCAACAACAACCGGTTTGGTACTGGTTATGGGTGAGATCACCACAAAAGCATACGTTGATATCCAGAAAATCGTAAGAGATACGATCCGTGAGATCGGATACACCAGAGGAAAATATGGCTTTGATGCTGATACCTGCGGTGTGATCACAGCAATCGATGAGCAGTCCGGCGATATCGCTATGGGCGTAGACAAAGCACTGGAAGCAAAAGAACACAAGATGACCGATGATCAGATTGAGGCAATCGGTGCAGGTGACCAGGGTATGATGTTCGGTTTTGCAACAAACGAAACCGAAGAATACATGCCTTATCCGATCGCACTGGCACACAAACTGGCACGCCAGCTGACCAAGATCCGCAAAGACGGAACACTGCCTTACTTAAGACCGGACGGAAAAACTCAGGTTACCGTAGAATATGATGAAAACGGAAAACCGGCAAGACTGGATGCAGTTGTTCTGTCTACGCAGCATGATCCGGACGTAACACAGGAACAGATCCACGAAGACATCAAAAAACATGTATTTGATGCGATCCTGCCACAGGAACTGGTAGATGAGAACACCAAATTCTTTGTAAATCCGACCGGACGTTTCGTGATTGGCGGACCTCACGGAGACAGCGGACTGACCGGACGTAAGATCATCGTAGACACCTACGGCGGATATGCACGTCACGGCGGCGGAGCATTCTCCGGAAAAGACTGCACAAAAGTAGACCGTTCTGCAGCTTATGCAGCACGTTACGCAGCAAAGAACATCGTAGCAGCAGGACTGGCAGACAAATGCGAGATCCAGCTCTCTTATGCGATCGGTGTGGCACAGCCGACTTCTGTTATGGTAGATACCTTCGGAACAGGCAAACTTTCTGACGAAAAGATCACAGAAATCGTTCGTGAGAATTTTGATTTAAGACCGGCCGGCATCATCAAAATGCTGGATCTGAGAAGACCGATCTACAAACAGACAGCAGCTTACGGACACTTTGGACGCAACGACCTGGATCTGCCATGGGAAAAACTGGACAAGGTGGATGCACTGAAAAAATATCTGTAATCTGACTGAGGCAGACAGAATTATGTGTGGAGAAATGAAAACGGAAAACAGCAATCAGAAACAATGTATCAAAATGGTAGGGAATATAGGGATTCTGTATGAGGATCCCTATATTCTCGTATGTCGCAAACCGGCAGGAGTTCCGGTTCAGAGTGCAAATGCCAGAGTCAAAGATATGGTCAGCATTCTGAAACTGTATCTGCTGGAAGAGTCCGGGAAACCGGGAGAGCCATATCTTGGAGTTGTGCATCGCTTAGATCAGCCGGTTCAGGGCGTGATCGTATTTGCCAAGACAAAACAGGCAGCAGCGAATTTAAGCAGTCAGATCGCAGACCGGAAGGGCAGCGGTCAGGTCGTGAAACGATATTGTGCAGTTGTGCGTAGAAATGCCGATGTATACAAAGAAACAGAAACAGCAGCAGAATATCAGGAACTGACTGATTATCTTCAGAGAGACCGCAGGACAAACACTTCTTATATTGTGCCAAAGGGAACGAAAGGTGCAAAAGAAAGCAAACTGCGTTATGCGATCCTGGAAGAAACAGAGGATCTCAGCCTGGTAGATATCGAACTTCTGACCGGCCGGCATCATCAGATCCGTGTACAGCTTTCCGGAGCGGGCATGCCGATTGCGGGTGATAAAAAATACGACGAAAAATCCGCAAAAACGACAGGAACACGCGAAAAAGAAACTCCGGCACTCTGTGCTTACAGCTTAAGTTTCCAGCATCCGAAAACCGGAAAACAGATGGATTTCACCGTTCTTCCGGAAGGAGGAGCGTTTGAAAAATTCCGCAAAGAATAGCAATATCCGGTAAAAACAGGATAACAGAATGAAAAAGATTATGTCGTACATACTAAATCCGATAAAAGAGGATAAGGAAGGTGCGGCGAAGATGAATACAAAAATCAGAAAAGCAATCGGAATTGTGGGAATCATAATGGCGGTATATATCATTTTTAAATATATATTCGTCTATGTGGCCCCATTTCTGGTGGCTTTTTTGATTGTAAGGATTTTAAATCCGGCTGCCATCCGTCTGCAAAAATATCCGTGTTTTCGGAAAGTAGGAAAAGGGAGTCTTTTGTTCTGCATGATGAGCCTGATCCTTGGAATAACAGGCGTATGCATGTGGTTCCTCGGTGTGCGGCTGTTTGCACAGATCCGCAGCATTTTTCTGCATATTGATCAGTACGAGGCAAAGATGGAAACGATGATTGACGGATGCTGTGTGCTGCTCAATCAGAAATTCGGGATGAAAAGTGAGGCGGTCAGAGAGATCGTCTACCAGAACATTGAAAAAATGTCGGAAAAAATACAGGCAGTCAATATCACGCAGGTTTTTCGATATTCCGTGCGGTATGCAGTCGTTGCCGCAGAATGGTTCAGTGTGCTCTTTGTGATTTTTGTGGCTGTCCTGCTGATCATCAAAGATTATGATGAAATCTGTCAGAAATTGCAGAAATACAGCACGTTTCGTCATCTGGTGCGGATTGGGGAACGTCTGTGGCAGATGGCGGGTCTGTGGCTTCGGGCACAGCTTCTGATCATGGCGGCAGTGATGGCAGAGTGCGTGGCAGGTCTGTGGGTTTTGCAGAATTCCTATGCCCTGCTGGTCGGGATCCTGATTGGTTTTCTGGATGCACTTCCGTTTATCGGGACAGGGACGATCCTGCTTCCGTGGGCGGCACTGGAACTGTTTCGTGGAGACTTCTTTCATGCCGCAGCTTACCTGACTTTCTTTCTCATTACCAACAGCACGCGGGATTTCCTGGAGCCACGGCTTTTAGGGGAAAAGCTGGGCGTATATCCCATTGTTATCGCAGTTGTAGTATATGTGGGGATCTGCATCTTCGGACCGACGGGAGTTTTGCTTGGTCCGCTGATGCTGCTTGTTATCAGAGAGGTGGTCAGGGAATGGCTGGAAGCGTAAAAAAACCTTTTCTATTTCCGGAAAAAATGGTATGATAGGCTTTGATAGTAACTGAGGGTTTGGAGAAGATGCAATGAATAAGAAAAAGAAGGTAAGGCACAGCGGAAAATTAAAATCCTATATGCAGTGGCCGGCAGTCGTGGCGGTCTTACTTGTGATGCTGGATATCCTGGTTTTTGCGATCGATGTGAAAGCAGGATTTCTGGTATTTTGTTTTACTGCCGCTTATTGGGTTCTGATGTCTGTTCTGATGCTGCGTTACCGTCCGTTTGTTCTCCGTGAGATGATTGCGTTTGCATCCCAGTATTCCCAGATCCAGAAAGGGATGCTGAAAAATTTTTCCATTCCGTATGCAGTACTCGATACGGATGGAAGAGTACTCTGGATGAATGATGCATTCTGTGATGTGACAGGAAAGGATTCCAGGTATCGGAAAAATATTTCAAACCTGTTTCCGGAGATTGATGCGTCTGCACTTCCGTGCAAAAAGGAAGAAACAGATGTGCAGATTTTTTATAATGAAAACGATTATCAGGCACATCTGCAGAAACTTTCAATGGGAGATCTCAACGAGGAAGTATCGATTGTGGATATTCCGCAGGAAGGGAATTATCTGATCGCACTGTATCTGTTTGACAATACGGAGCTGAATTATTACATCCGTCAGAATCAGGAACAGAAAATGGTTGCCGGACTGATCTACTTGGACAATTACGATGAAGTGCTTGAGAGCGTGGAGGAGGTAAGACGTTCCCTTCTGCTTGCCTTGATCGACCGTAAGATCAGCAAATATGTGGCGAATCTGGACGGTATCACAAAAAAACTTGAGAAGGACAAGTATTTTGTAGTTCTGAAATATAAGTCACTGGAAGAACTGGAAGCAAACCGTTTTTCCCTTCTGGAAGAGGTAAAGACGGTCAACATCGGAAACGAAATGAAGGTCACTTTAAGTATCGGTATCGGAGTGAACGGCAGTACTTATGCACAGAATTATGAGTTTTCAAGAATTGCCATTGAGCTTGCTCTTGGACGCGGCGGTGATCAGGCAGTCGTAAAAGATAACGATAAAATTTCTTACTACGGCGGCAAGTCCCAGCAGATGGAAAAGAGCACGCGTGTAAAAGCAAGAGTAAAGGCACATGCACTTCGCGAATTTATCGGAAGCCACGAAGATGTGGTCATCATGGGACACAAGATCACGGATATCGATTCTTTCGGAGCAGCCGTCGGCGTATGGCGTGCGGCAAGGATTCTTGACAAAAAAGCCCATATTGTTCTCGGAGATATCAATGGATCGATCCGTCAGTGGGTGAATCTGTTCCTAAATGACAAAGAATATCCGGAAGATATGTTTGTGACACATGAGCAGGCGAGAAAGATCGTGGATCACGACACCGTTGTGGTGGTTGTTGACACGAACCGTCCAAGCATGACAGAGTGTTCCGAGATCCTGAATCAGACCAGGACAATCGTTGTGCTTGACCATCACCGCCAGAGCAGCGAAGTGATCAAAAATGCGGTTCTGTCCTATATCGAGCCGTATGCATCATCCGCATGTGAGATGATTGCAGAGATTTTGCAGTACTTTGCAGATGATATCCGTCTGAAAGGAAAAGAAGCAGACTGTATTTATGCAGGTATTATTATTGATACCAACAATTTTATGGCGAAAACAGGGGTCCGCACCTTTGAAGCGGCAGCATTCTTACGCAGATGTGGAGCAGATGTGACGCGTGTCCGCAAGATGTTCCGGAATGACATGAGTTCCTATAAGGCGAGAGCAGAAGCGGTTCGCCACGCAGAAGTATTTGAGCAGTATTATGCGATCAGCTGCTGTCCGAGTGAGGATCTGGAAAGCCCGACTGTAGTCGGTGCTCAGGCCGCAAATGAACTGCTGAACATTGTCGGTATCAAGGCTTCTTTTGTATTGACAGAATACAAAGAGCGTATTTATATCAGTGCACGAGCCATCGATGAGGTCAATGTGCAGATCATTATGGAGCGTCTCGGCGGAGGCGGTCATCTGAATATCGCCGGGGCACAGCTGGACGGAGTGACACTTGAAGAAGCAAAAGATAAGCTGAAAAGTACGATAAGAACGATGATAGAAGAAGGAGCGATTTAAATGAAAGTTATTCTTGTAGAAGATGTAAAAGCACTTGGAAAAAAAGGTGAAATGGTAAATGTAAGCGATGGATATGCAAGAAATATGCTGTTCCCGAAAAAACTTGCACTGGAAGCAAGTGCAAAGAACATCAATGATCTGAAACTGAAAAAAGCACACGATGAAAAAGTTGCAAAAGAACAGCTGGCAGACGCAAGAGCATTTGCAGAAGAACTGGCAAAGGCACAGGTAAAAGTTTCTGTAAAAGTAGGCGAAGGCGGAAAAGTATTCGGTTCTGTTTCCAGCAAAGAAATTGCAGAAGCTGCAAAAGCACAGCTTGGATATGATATCGATAAGAAGAAGATCCAGATGAAAGATCCAATCAAGGCAGTCGGCACAACAAGCGTTGCGATTAAGCTGCATCCGAAGGTAACAGCAGAGCTGAAAGTCGTAGTAGAAGGTATTTAACAGGGGGCATAAAAATGGAAGAAGCACTGATCAAGCGGGTATTGCCCCACAGTGTTGAGGCAGAGCAGTCTGTAATCGGTGCTATGCTCATGGATCAGGAAGCCATCATCAAAGCCTCCGAGATCATAAGCGGAGACGATTTCTATCAGCATCAGTACGGCATTGTTTTTGATGCGATCGTAGAGCTTTATAATGACGGCAAACCGGTAGATCTGATCACGCTGCAGAATCTTCTGCGTGAAAAAGACGTACCGCCTGAGATCAGCAGTCTGGAGTTTGTCAAAGATCTGCTGACTTCTGCACTGACCTCTACAAATGCAGATGCCTATGCACAGATTGTACATGAAAAGGCAGTTCTGCGAAAACTGATCAAAGTCAATGAACAGATCGCAAATGACTGCTACAGCGAAAAAGAAAAACTGGAAGATATTCTGGAATCAGCAGAAAAGCGGATTTTTGATATTGTTCAAAAACGAAATTCCGGAGACTTTGTGCCGATCAAAGATGTCGTGTTGCGGGCACTCGACCGGATTGAAGCGGCATCGAGAAACAAAGGAAGCGTGACCGGAATCCCGACCGGATTTATTGATCTGGATTACAAGACAACCGGTATGCAGCCTTCCGACCTGGTACTGATCGCAGCTCGTCCTTCCATGGGAAAGACCGCATTTGTACTGAACATAGCCCAGTATATGGCATTTAAGAAAAATTATACGGCAGCGATCTTCAGTTTGGAAATGTCAAAAGAACAGCTGGTCAACCGACTGTTCGCACTCGAATCACAGGTAGATTCACAGCAGCTTCGTACCGGAAATCTGAGCGATGATGACTGGGCGAAACTGATCGAAGGAGCCGGGATCGTTGGACGTTCCAACCTGATCATCGATGACACGCCTGGTATTTCCGTTGCGGAGCTTCGCTCCAAATGCCGCAAATACAAAGCAGAAAAAGGTCTGGATGTCATCATGATCGACTACCTGCAGCTGATGACAGGAAGCAAACGTGCAGACTCCAGACAGCAGGAGATTTCCGATATTTCGAGATCCTTAAAAGAGATTGCCAGAGAGCTTCAGGTTCCGGTGCTTGCACTTTCTCAGCTGAGCCGTGCAGTAGAGCAGAGACCGGATCACAGACCGATGCTTTCCGACCTGCGAGAGTCCGGTGCGATCGAGCAGGATGCCGACGTTGTAATGTTCCTTTATCGAGATGATTATTACAATAAAGATTCCGAGAAAAAGAACATTGCAGAAGTCATCATAGCCAAACAGCGTAATGGTCCAATCGGTACGGTAGAGCTTGCATGGCTGCCAAACCTCACCAAATTTGCAAACTTAAAAAAATAACGCCGGGAGTTTCCGGGATGAAAAAGGTGTCGCTTTTTGCGATATCTTTTTTACGTTTTTGAGAAAGAAATATGTTACAATCATATGAGAATGCCAGGGTACAAAGGTCAAAGTGTCGTTCTTGCTTGCAAGATAAGACATTTGAACTTGGGACCCGCTAAACATGAGGAAGTAGCTATTTACGCAGTAAATATGCGGATTCCGAATGTTTATAGAATTGCGAGAGTTACTTTGTAACGGAGCAATTCGTTGGCATTCTCATGTAAATATGCCAGGGTTAAACTCGCAGGCATCAAAAAAGGACAACGTCCAAAAACATAAGTAATGATTCAATACAAATGGAAGCAGTTGCTTTAACTGGTTTTGCATTGTAATTGCGAAAGTATTGAACGGTTACAATATTGGGAGGTAGAGGATGAGCGAGATCAGATACATGATTTCCGATGCCGCCAGACAGGCAGGGGTGGAGGCACATGTACTTCGAAGCTGGGAAGAAGAGCTGGACATCAAAGTGGGCAGAACGGAACTTGGACATCGCTACTATACCGATAAAACGATCTATATCATGAAGAAAGTCAAAGAACTGCGGGACAAAGGATTTCAGCTCAAAGCGATCAAAGTGCTGATTCCGGAAATACAGAAAAAAGCAGAAGAAATAACGGAAATCGCAGAAGAGAAAAATGCAGTAATGAAAGACACAGCAACAAAAACTGAAAAAGCAGAACATACAGAAAAAACAGATTCAGATGCGAATTTAAAAGACAGCACACAGGAAGTCCCGAAACCACAGACCATACTTCCGTTTGTAGATTCACTGGACAACCTGGAAAAATTTCAGGACATTGTCGGTGATATCATGAAACGTGCTCTTCAGGAAAATAATGTGGAGCTGGAAAATCGGATTGCAGACAGTGTTTTAAAAGAAATGGAGATCCTGATGAAGATCCAGGAAAAAAGAGAGGAAGAACGTTACCGAAATCTGGATGAAACCATTCGCTCCTTTCAGCATAACCGGCAGATGGTGGCAGCGACAAGAGAGAAGGAGAGCCATAAAAAATGGTTTCGGATTTTTAAATAAAAAGAAAATAGAAAAACAAGGGGAGCTGCTTACGCAGCTCCCCTTGCTTTTATAAAATTTTTTAATTATTCACCTGCTACGATAGCACCTGTAGGACATTCTCCTTCACATGTACCGCAATCCAGACATGCATCTGCATCGATTACGTATTTGCCATCGCCTTCGCTGATAGCTTCTGCCGGACAGGCTTCTGCACATGTACCGCAAGCTACACATTCATCTGTAATAACGTATGCCATGATAAAACCTCCTTATTTTTATGAAATATGTTTTCAACAGGATTCGGCTCTCCGAATCTTTATCCCATTTTAATACATAAGTCTGGAATATACAAGAGGTTTTTTCTATGCCTTGCATAAAGTACAAAAACATATTATAATCAACCTGTCAAAAGAAATCAGGTACAGATTTTTATGAGAAATTTAAGTCTGTACAGAATGATAAAGGAGGAAAATCATGCAGAAAATAACCAAGGATATGATTATCGGCGATATTTTAAGAATGGATCCTGAAATGGCAGGCGTACTGGTAGCAGGCGGCATGCACTGTATTGGATGCCCATCCGCACAGATGGAGACCATCGAAGAGGCAGCTCTCGTTCATGGTATCGAGCCGGATCTGCTGGTAGCAAGAGTAAATGCATTTGTTGAAAGCAAACAGGCATAAACAGACAGCAAAAGTGGATTGTGAATATCCATTAAAAAATAAAAAGCGTTTCCACCAGGATTTCCCAGGCGGAGACGCTTTTTCTACACTCTATTTCCGTTTGCAGCGAATCGGTTCAGAAACTCTGACTATCGATTTCATATCGATCAGATCAATGCAAGCTTCTGCAGAGCCTCATCCGCAACGATACATTCCAGATGCTCTTCAAAGAACGCTTCGTTGCCCGGTGTGTATTTCAGGCTGGAAGCATACTCAGAAAGGGTATTGCAGACTTTATTAAACTCTTCTGGTGTGTGTGCAGATTTGCTGAGTGTCAGCAGATACTCACGGCCTTCCGGATTCTTATAGAGCGTGTTGTAACCCTGGTAAGAATTTTGCAGAATGTGTGCTGCACGGATCACAGTGTCCAGATCGCGGAAACGGTAAAGTTTCGTCAAATGAAAGGATTCCGGATTGATCTCCGGTTTTGCAGGAGTCTTTTCTTTCTTTTCAGAAGTTTTTGCTGCTGCATTTTCAGCCATCTTTCTTGCCTCGTGGATCTTATTGAAAAGATTCAGGATATCATCGGCTCCTTCAAGAGGTGCCGGTGCCGGCGGAGTGATGTTGTTGTTCTCTTCGCCATTTGACGGTGAAAATTTTGCAAAACGTGTATCAAGTTCTTCCGGATCTTCCACCTTGGTAACGATCAGAATTACAGAGTCGGAAGAAATCGGGATCGCTTCTATCATCAAAGGAATGTCATTTGCTTCAAAACCAAATTCGTATGCGGCCTGCTGCATCATATCACGAAACAGCAGCTTTGCTTTTTCTGTGCCGTAAGCAAGTTCACTGAGCTTGATCTCACGGTCTGCCAGATCCTGACGTGTAAGCGTGCAGCGAATCTGATTATCGTTGATTTTTTCTATCTTCATATTATCACATCCTATCTATGATATGTTAACCTTTTATTGGAATTACTATGATTATGATATTGATTAAGGTTAAAAGATGCCATAAAACCACTCCTGTGCAAGCACATTGTGTCTTCAGACTTTTGACCCTAGCATCTTATTATCTTATAATTATATCTGCATACTATCAAAAAGTAAAGTAGATTGCCAGTGTAAAATTATAAAAAGAGTGTAAAAACATCTTGCATTTTTCAAACATAAAGTATATAATAATCAATGTGAGGATGAAACAATGCTTTAAGCAACATCAAAAATCAAAATGAATAAGAAAGCGAATTCTGTCGCTTTTTATTATCTTATGCGGGATTCTCCGCAATATTCCAAAAAAATGATTGTACCTCCATAAAGCAATATTGAGCTTAAAAGATGCCATGTAAACTCTTTGGTACTTTGCATTCGTACAATGAATGTTATCTGGTATCCTGAAGTACTGTTGATCGGAACAAAAAAGAACGTACTGCACTTTGCAAAAGAATAGAAAAAGGCTTGAATGTTTCTGATTTACAGATTTCGTATACGGTGTTGTTTTCGTGTCAGCAATGCTGACCGGAATTGCATGTCAGGCAGCAGCCTTATGTGTATTCGATTTAAATTCTCACGATAATGTCAGCAGAATCTTTAAGTTTAACAAGAGGGGGTGGAACTATAGGCAGCAGAAAAAAACGGAAACATCGACTGCAAAAAGAATTAAATGCATATGCCAGAGCAGGCATGAAGCTGTGGTTGAATGGAAAGCCAAGTACACCTTCGGATATCATGCACCAGTGCATGATCCGGGAAGAAGAGGAGTATATGAGAGATTTTGTAAGCGATGATGACGATCACATTATAGGAATCGGATTCGACTATATAAAAAAGAAAGAGGTCTGATGACAAATCCCCATAGTACAGAAGACAACCATACAGGTCGAAGGATTATAAAAAATGTAGACTTAAGTCATCTTTCGTTCATAAATCTATGATACACTGAATCAAAACGATGTATTCCGTTGTAAAAACGATGTTGCAGTATGCGAATACTGAGGCGGATTGTGGGAGTGCACCGCACGGAACAATCCGCAGGCATCATAGTATGGAGGTACAATGAATGAAGAAAAAGAAAAGTCCTGTGAAGGTCGTAGTGCCGCTGATCCTGGCGGTGGCTGCGGCAGGCGTAGGATATAAAGTTGTAAATCGATATATCCCATCCAAAGAAGTGATGGATGGCAATGAATATTTTGGCACTTCCGGAGGGGAGGATGCAGCAGTCGTACTTCCGGACCGTCTGGAACAGGGGAAAGCACTTGTGAAGGATGGCACGGCATATGTAGAATATGCGACTGCAAAAGAAAATCTGAACGATCATCTTTATAAAAGCGATGAAGAACAGCAGGTCATACTGACAACGGCAGTGGATATTATCAAACTTCCGTATGACAGCAATGAATATACAACGCTTACCGGAAATGGCAGCATGCCGTATCAGATCGTTGTTTCGCAGGATGGAAATGTCTATATTGCACTGGATTATCTGGCACAGTATACAGCACTTCAGTATTCGGTGGAGCAGGAACCGCTTCATATTATTATAAACAATCAGTGGGGAACGAAAACCTTTTCGGATGTGATAAAAGAAGAAAGCGTACGTCTGGATGCAGATATTAAAAGTCCGATTCTAAAAAAAGAAGCGACCGGAGATAAAGTGACAGTTCTGGAGCAGGAAGAAGAGTGGACAAAAGTTCTGACTGCGGATGGATATATTGGCTATATGAAGAGCAAAAAGCTTTCTGACAGCTACGAAGAACAGGTCACCAGTGATTTCCGGGCGGCAGAGTACACCAGCATACATAAAGATTATGACATGAATCTTCTCTGGCATCAGGTGACGAGCCAGGATTCAAACGATGCACTTGCAGCGGACATTCAGGATGTAAAAGGGGTCAATGTCATTTCACCGACTTGGTTTTCTATCAGCAGCAACGATGGAGATATTTCTTCTCTTGCAAGCAGTGACTATGTAGATACCGCACATCAGAATGATATGGAAGTCTGGGGACTGATGGACAATTTCAGTACGGATATTGATACCGACACTGTGCTTGGCACTACCACATCCAGAGAGAATCTGGAAGGACAGCTGATTACCGAAGCACTCAACTATCAGCTGGATGGCATTAATATCGATATCGAATCCTTACCGGAAGAAACTTCCGAAAGCTATGTGCAGTTTATGAGAGAACTCTCTGTAAAGTGCAGGAATAATAATCTTGTACTTTCGGTGGATGTCCCGTCGCCATACAGTTTCAATGAACATTACAGCCAGAAAGAGCTTGGCGAAGTCGTAGACTATGTGATCATTATGGGCTATGATGAACACTATGTCGGCTCCGATGCCGGTTCCGTGGCATCCCTTTCCTATGAAAGAGACGGCATTACCGGAACACTGGAAAACGTTCCGAAAGAAAAGATCATCAGCGGTATTCCGTTCTACACGAGATTATGGAAGACCAATGCTTCCGGTGAAGTAAGCAGTGAGGCGATCGGCATGGATAAAGCAGACCAGATCTTGTCCGATTACAAGGTGACTGCCGGATGGAGCAGCGAGACATCACAGGATTATGCAGAGTTCACAGATGAAGATGGCAATTTCTGTCAGATCTGGCTGGAAAACGAAGCATCGATCGAAGAGAAGATGAAACTTGTGCAGGAATATGGTCTGGCCGGAGTGGCAGAGTGGAAGCTTGGATTTGAAAGATCATCCATATGGGATGTAATAGCGAAATATGTGAATTAGATCATGATTCTGCTTCAAAGTCAGGTTTGGCTGCGAGGCGGAAACATTGCAAAAAATAGGGAAAAGTCAAGAGTAAATGCGAAAAAAATTAAATAAATTTTATTAGGCCCCCAAAAGGGCGTCCATTTGCTCTTGAAATACTGCACTGGCTGGCAAAAATCCGAGGATCTTCCGCGGGTAGTTGTTCAGCCAGTTTGTTATTGTCTGGATCACTTCGGCGCCGATCTCGTCGAAGTTCGTCCCCTTTGGCAGCCAGCGGCGGATCATCTTGTTGAGGTTCTCGTTGCTTCCGCGCTCGTATGAGCTGTACGGGTGGCAGTAGTAGCACTTCGTCCGGGATCCCTCTGCCAGTATGCTGCGCTCTATGCCGGGGCAGTCCGCAAACTCGCTGCCGTTGTCTACGGTGATCGTTTGGAACACGCGAGGAAAAAGCTCGCCCCATTCCTTTTCCAGATCGTCGAGGGCTTGCACTACGCTGGCCGCGCTCTTGTCCGGGAGCTTGGCCGTGATCTCGTTACGGGTGAGCCTCTCGGTCAGGACGAGGATCGCAGCCTTGCCCGGTCTGGCACTCACTACAGTGTCCATTTCCCAGTGCCCGAAGGTGGAACGCTCGCCGATTATCTCCGGGCGCTTTTCTATACTTTCGCCTTTCGGCGCGCGCTTCTGAGTCTGTACCTTGTGGTAGCTGCGCTTCTTGTCACCCTTGACCGGGAGGTCTTTGTTTGTGAGTCTGAGGAAGATCCCCTTCTCGATATAACTGTAAATGGTGTTTTTGCTCTTGATCTCTATGTTGAACTGGAGCCCTTGCGCCTTGATTTCTCCCAGCACGGCCTCCGGGCTGTACTTTTCGTCTGCGATCTTGGTTTCTATATATTCAGCGAGGCGGCGATCGTTTCCGATTTTCAGGTCGGCGCCTTTGGCCGCAAGGTTGGCCCGGTATTTCATTTCGCTGAGGTCTGAACTGTATCGGGTTTCCTCTGTCCAGTCACTATTCCGGTGCGTGTACTGTCCACGCTGCAGCTCGCGGTATATTGTGCTAATATGCACGCCGACAACTTCCGCGATTTCTTTCGGAGTCTTGCCGTCATTGTTCAGGGTTTCGATCCGGATCCTGTCGGATTTGCTCAGGTGTTTGAATCTTCTCATGGGTTTACCTCCAATATATAAAAAATGAGGGGCAGCCGAAGCCGCCCCCTTGAATGTGTGGTGCTTATTTCTCATACTCTGCTAAAAGCTCGGACGTTTCCGCGTCTGTCACTATATCTGAGAGTTTACAACTCAGTGCTTTACAGATCCGCAGCAGCGTGGAGAGCTGCGCCTTGCTTATATCCCGGTCGCCCTGTTCGTATTTCTGATACATTCGGACGTTTACCCCGGCGGCTTCCGCGAGCTGCGACTGGGAGAGGCCAGCGGCCTGTCTGAGCTTTTGCAGTTTTTCGTTTTTATAATTTACCTTTACCGTGATTTCCATGTGTCGGCCTCCTTCTTGACTTTGTTGTAGCCGGTGGATATAATAAAGGCGGTGGGTGGGAATTTCCCACCGCCGAACCTTTAGGACTGCTTAGGTTTTTGATTTGGCTTTATTGTTATCGTGATCCGTTCCACCGCTTCACTTCTTAAAGCCTTTTCGAGAACTTCGAGCAGTTCTTTTGTTTGCTTTTCTTTCTGTTCGTCCACCGTTGTGTCCTCCTTTCGCTTGTTCTGTTTTCCTCCTTTTTTCTTACTCAGGTTTTCCCTTACCTTGTAATATTATTATACACCTACGGGTGTATATAGTCAAGCTCATTTCCAGCATTTTCGCACTTTTTCGCATAAAAAAAGAGACGGTTTCCCGCCTCATTTTTCATATTCCAGCAGTGTGCAAACTGGCACGCCGAGCACTGTCGCAAAATAGTTTAGCTCGAAGTCCGGCACCACGCGGTCGCCGGTTTCAATCCGGCTCACTGCTTTCTGATTCAGATTCAGCCCAGCCAGTTGCAACTTGGCGGCGAGCTGTTCCTGAGATATTCCCGCCCTTTCGCGGAGGGCCCGGATCGCAGGGCCGGAGGCGTTGCACGTTCCATTCGTGTGCTTGTAGAGTTTCAACCTTTCACCCTCCTTTATCCCAAACATGACTGATAGCTTCTTGACTTTACCATGGCCGGGCGCCTATAATTATCCCAAACATGACTAAAAGCGAATAAACGCAAAAAAGAATTAGGAGGGCATGGCATGGTTGGAAAGAAGGGCCCGTTCGGCGGGTTTTGTAATTATGGAATTTTTGGGATCTGGGGAAAAGATCCGGGGACAGGAAAGAAAAAGTACAAAAAGGTGGACGCCATTTCAGAAGCGGCAGCAGTAGAGAAGGCGGCAGCTCTTGGCTGTGTGGATCCGCAGAGCGTTGAGGTGATCCCGTTCCTCCCGCCGTCTGAAAAGCAGCAGCGGTACGCCGCAGATCTTGGTGTTCGTTTGCCGGAAGGCTGCACGGTTGTGGACGCCACCGCGTTGATCAGCAGGGCAGAGATCGGAGACGATCAGGATCCCGCTCCCGGTCTTGTAGAGTATGCTCAGAGCTGCGGCGTTTGCTTTTCTACGCTGGCCGGAGAGGGTGGCTTGCTTGACTGTATGGTTTGCCAACTTCCGATCAGGGAGAAGGCGATCCTTTTCGCCCATGCAGTTGCTGCCAGTGTGGCCAGTTCCGGTCTGGCGGATCCTCGAAAAGCTCCGCAGTATTTGAAGTTTTGCCAGTTTGCCGATCAGGTGGCGGCGGATCCCGCTCTTGCGAAGTCGGTGGAGGGCCGCGATCGCTACGACTTCCAGAAGCCAAACACGAGATCGAAGGCATACAAGGCGGCGCTGGCCTGCTTATAAAAAATAGCCCGGTAGGAGATAACACTCCCGCCGGGCTTTCTTTATGTCCTGAACATGTCAGGGGCCTATTCTGTTTTAGATTCAGCGGCCGGAGCTTCGGCTGCGAGCTGCTGCACCGCAGTGGTGGCGATCGTTGCCGCTACGCTTGCCGCGGTTGTTGCTGCGTCGGCCGTTGCTGCCTTGATCTGGGACTCGCTGGCGGCCTTGGTTTCTCTGCATACCTGCTCGATCTTGGTTTCGAGCCATGCGTCGAAGTCGCCGTAAATCTCACGGAGGGCGGCCACGGTTGTGTCGCCGAGGATCTCCAGTGTCTTGTTTTTGGACTTCTCGAAGGCTTCGAGCTGCTTCTCTTTGGTGAATTTGCCCTCGGCTTTCAGTGAGTCCGCGAACGTCTGGGCCGTGTAGGCCACGGCCTGAGCTACGGCGTCCACTGCCATGTTCATGTATTTGGTGGCTGTCTCATTGTCCAGATCTTTCTCGATCTGGGCTGTCTGGCGTTTGAGCAGCGCCACGAGGTAGGCGCCACCGGCAGTAATGAGCAGGCAGAGGATCGGCGTTGCTGCGTTGATGATCTGAGTCATAGTTTCGTTCATGGTGTTGATTCTCCTTTCTGTTTTCTCCCGGATAATACGGGCAGTCTTTACAGTCTGCTGCGTCGCATGGTGAGCCGTCCCACTCCACGAGGGAGCGGATCCAGATCACATGGACGGCCACGGCCACGATCAGCAGCAGGATATTGGCGGCCGTTCTCATTTTGAGACGTTGGCCGCATTTACCCAGCCGTAGACGCTGGACTGGCCGTCAGTGTGTACGATATGGTACGGGTGCTTTGCTCCCTTCACAATTCTGGTGACTTTGGCCGGGCCAGCCTTCGGAGTTCCGGCAGCAGTTGAAGCTGCAGCACTTCCGTAGTGAGGGCCGCCTGAGAACTGAACCACGTCGCCGACTTTAATCTCGGAGTTTGTGGATCCGGCAGCGCTTCCGCCGTTGGTTGTCACTATTGCGTCGAAGCCCTTCGCTTTCAGCTTTGCGGCTTCGGCGTTGGCGTTTTCTTTCTTGGAGTAGGCTCCAGTCTGCACCTTGTAGAAGCCGCCGGACTGTTTGAGAATAGCGTCAAAACCGGCAGCTTTCACCTTTTTGAGCTGAGCGTCAGCGTTTGCCTTCTGCTTATAGGCTCCGGTCTGGACGTAGTATTTCACGCCGGAACCGCCGGACGGGGTATTATTTCCGCCGGAGTTGCCGGAGTCAGTAGAGCCGAGCAGTGCGTTGATTCTGTCGGCGAGCTCCCCATATCTGGAATAAAGCCAGTCGCCGGGGCACGATTTATTCGCGAACCAGCGGTGCGCGGTGAGGACGATCTCGTTCGCCTTCGGCTGGTATGTGAGAGCCTTCTCCTTGCTGCCGAGCCAGAGCACCTTCGTTTTTCCGTTTCTCTTGCAGATGTCAGCGCAGAGCTTGATCAGTTTCTCGTAAACTGCGGATTTCATGGCGTATGGTTCGGCCTTATCGCTGGCGCACTCGATCGTGATCGCTCGCTGGTCGTTTGCGTTGCTGGAGCTGCACCAGCTCCGGTTGCACTCGTCCACGATCAGGCAGACGCGGCCGTCGTACCCGATCCCGTAGTTGCAGCTTGCGTCCCTGCCTTTAGGGAAGCAGGCGCCGATCGTTTCGGCAGATAACTGGCCGACTACGCAGTGCGGTGTCAGACGGTCGATCGAGTGGGTTCTCTTTCCGCTGTGGTTAGGGCTGTAAACTGTGCAGTCCACTAATGAACTATTGCTCATGGTTTTACCTCCTTGTGTGTCGTTGGTTGTCTTGGTTGCGTATTTGTCGAAGTAGGTCTGCCCGTAGCTGGCCCGCTTCGTCTGGACGCTGGCGCTCTGATCCTTTGGCTGTTCATATTTGAGCAGCACGGCGTCGGAAGCCTGTCTCACGCTGGTGGCTTTTTTCAGCACGGCCAGCACCGCGGTGTAGCTTTCGGCGAGTTCTTTCCAGAGGAAGCCGAGCTGAGTCTCCAGATCTCCGATCGAGGCACCGGCGGCCTTGACATAATTCAGGAGCGCCTCCTTGCGGCTCCAGTATGTCCACTGGGCGAGGCCGTAGCCTGCGGAGTCATGTGTGAAGCCGGTATACTTTCCGGAGTCCACCGCGTCGGTGTAGCTGTCGTCTGTATAGCCGAGCTTTTTCTCGTAGGTGTTCTGGAGGTTGTGAGGGTTGAGCCCGCTCTCCGCGAACAGGTTCCCCATGAGCCCGGCGGCCCCGTATGAGTTCAGGCCCTTGCCGGTGAGGAAATTCCAGATCTTTTCCTCGTTGTTTTTTCCAATGAGTGACATGTTCCACCTCCTTAGAAGTCGTTGAAGTTGTCCGCCTCTGGCTGCACGCCGTTGGCGTTCATCAATTTGATTTTGTTTTCAGCCTTGGCCTTCGTGTAGTAAAAACCGGTCGCGCTCGCCATTTCAGCGAACACGGCCGGGATCAGGTAGGCGAGGGCTGAGGCGTCCATGGTGGAGTAAATAATCCAGCAGGAAAAGACGGTAATTAAGATCGTCACGATCGAAACGCCGCAGAAAATAATTTTTGAAAATTCCACCTTTTTGCTGGTAGCTGCAGCCTCTCTCATTCGTTTGATCTGCTTCCTGAGCCGACGGTTTTCGGATGTCAGCTCTCGGATCTGTTCCTCCGGATCTGTTTCGGTTTCTACCGGTTCCAGCGTTTCCTCAGTCATGGTGCCACCTCCTTAGCTTTCATAAATAGATTCGATCCCCTGCCTCGTCAGGAAGTCCTTCTGCTCATGTTTGACCTTGGCGGCATAGTCGAGGGCCGCGTGCATATCACCGTTGCAGTGGGCGTCCGGGATCCGCTGCACGGCTCTGGCCGTGGCTTCTCCGAGGGCGATCGCGGCGTTTACTCCCTGCACTAAAAAAAGCTCCTGCTGTTCGTGGAGCTTTTCGCGCTTGTCCTGAGCTTCTCGTCGCTGTTTTTCTTCCTTCTCCAGTTTCTTGCTCTGTTTCTGGATTTTCTGCTCGATACACCAGAAGCAGAACCCAGTGATCGCCGAAGGAAGGCAGGCGATCAAAACTGATTCAATTCCCATTGTGTCACCTCCTGCGGCAGCTCTATGTCTGCCATTTCTTTGCGTTTGAAAATAATATTTTTCTCGATCCATTTCTGGAGCCCGTGAGTGGAGCAGTGGCCCATAAGTCCGAAGTAGCTCTGCATGGTCGCGTCTACCGCGTCGAAGTCGATCAGCCCGGCCTCGTACTCTTTCGCTATGTAGCGCATACGTGCCTTCATTTTCTTGACCGACTGAGCTGTCGGTTTGCGGTACCCCGGATAGATTCGGCAGCCCACGAAGGTGATCCCGCGCTTGACGAGTCCGATCGTGGTTTTGCTGTTCAATTCGAGGTGCAGGACTTCGTTCAGATACTTCTCGATCGCAGCTCTCCACCGGTTCAGTGTGGCCGCGTCAGGATAGAGTAGCGCCATGTCGTCCATGTATCTGTCGTAAAAATGGGCTTTCAGCTCGTGCTTGATATACTGATCCAGCTCATTGAGGCAGACGTTCGCGAGTAGCTGGCTCGTGAGGTTTCCGATCGGCATACCTACCTCGAACAGTCTTTCAGACGGTGGGATCTCGTCGGCGGACTTTCCCGGAGGCAGTCCAAAGGGTGTATGGTCGCAATTTATAATTGTTTCCATAAGCCAGAGGTAGCCGTCCTCGTTCGGGAACTTCCGGCGGAGTATGTCGAGCAGCACCCGGTGATCCACCCGGTAAAAATACTTTGATACGTCCAGTTTCAGGTAGTACCATTTGCCCGGCTTCCGATCCACGAGCGTGCACCAGTATTGAAGCCGGTCGGCTGCTCTGGTGGTTCCTTTTTCCACCCTGCACCCGTAGCTGTGGTATATCATGCCATTGTCGAGGTGTTGGTTTGTCTGGAGGTAGATCGCCCACTGCACGACACGATCCCGGAAGCCCAGAGCCATGACGAGCCGTTTCTTCGGTTCATGGACGTAAAACTGCCGGTACCGGCCCACTTTGTAGGCGTGCCAGATCAGGTCGTTTTGTATGCTGATCAGGTTTTCCTCCAGATTCGCCGCGAAGGCGGTCACGTCGTTGCGGTACCACTTCTCGCTTGCTGCCTCGTGGTATGCGTCCAGAAGATTCTCCCACGAGTATATTCTCTCCAGAAGGGAGGGCTGGTTTCTTGGATCCATGTCCTCGTTCCTCCTTGTGTTGTCATAATTATGGCCCGCGTTGTGACATTCCTCGGCGAGATCTTTCCTCTGCGGTCGCCACGCCGCAGGATCCGGATCCCCCTTCTGCCCGCATAGCAGACAACGGCCAGCCTGCGCGGTTTGCTCGGTGTCCCCGGTGGCCTCCACCGGCAGAGCAGCACGAGCGTGTATCTTTGGCCTTGTCGGCCGGGAAATGCATCCCTTTTGCCTTGGTGTTTCTGCTGGGCCTTAGCCCTCAGAAAATAAACAAATAAGGCAAGAGCGGCACGGAAGCCGATGTTCGTGTTCACATTGCTGCGGGAGTTGTTGCCGTTGAGGTAGAACACACCAGCGTTCGCACCGTTGTTCCAGTTGCCCCCGCGATACACGCAGCGCCTCCTTTATCTCGACACATTCCCCACGGGCTTTACTCGTTCGACTTTTTCCAGCCGCCGAGCATACGCCCGATTTCGTTCAGCTCCTTGCTCCATATTTCGTGGAGCCCCGGAGAGATTAGGCGATCCTCCGGGGAAACTGCTGTGTCTACGAGAGAGCGCAGCACGTCCAGCTTGGTGTCCATTTTGTTCTGGAGTTCTACCCGGCGCGAGCCTCTGGCCCGGTTGGCCTCAATGCAGAGCTCCAGCATATCCATGAACGCCGCCGTCATGTGCTTGCGATACTCGAATTTTTCGGGTTTTCTCATATTTGCGGTGCGTTCGCTCACCCGGATCATGCTCCGAACGATACGCTGCCGCAGTTGTAAGTTGTCCATGTTGTTACTCCTTAAAAGGGTAGAGGGTGGCTTGGTGGGCCACCCTCATGCCAGATTTTCAGATTGCCAGATTACCGGATTTCCGGGATATAAGCGGCACGGAAGCCGACGGCCGTGCTCACACGGCCGCGGGAGGGGCTGCCGAGGAGGGAGAACACACCAGCGTTCGCACCGTGGCCCCAGTAGCCCCCGCGAGACACGCAGCGCTCGGCTACGCCGTTATTCCACCACATGTAGTCGCCCTCGTATACGTCAGTAGTGACGTCAGAGTCCGGGAGAAGGGCGAGAGCGCGCAGCATAACCTTGGCAGCGTCTCCGATCGAGCTGTCGGCAGCAACCTGATAAAAGGCGCAGCTTCGGCTTTCATCTTTGGCGTTGGTGATCGAAGTAGAGTACGTCCACTTGTTGTTCACATAGTCCAGTTTTACGGTTTTACCGGAAACATGGGCGGAGCTGTCGGTCGTCTTGCTCTCAGGATCCACGAGGGCGCCGTCTGCGGCGTTGATAGCCTTCCAGCATGTGCTCGTTGCGTTCTGAGGGTTGTCCGGATCGGCTGCGTCGTTGTTTGCGAGGATCTGAAGCTCGCCCCAAACAAGGCGGATTCCTCCCTGCCATTCCCACACGTTGCCGTTCAGATCCCAGATACCAGCCATGGTCTTGTCGTGGCTCCATGAGATCGGGCCGGTGCCAGTTGCAACTCTCGCGATCTTGCCGCTTTCGTAGTAGCTCGGCACGGCTTTGTAATTACTTTCGCGGCTGTCTTTGCCGTAGTTGTTGTTACCATACGGGAGGAAGCCGTTTTTCTTGCACCAGAGAGCGATCGCGGCCCATTCTGCGTTAGTGCTCAGGTGCCAGCCTGCGCCCTTGGCCTCGCAGCGTGCGCGTGCGGTGTCGAAGTTGATACTTGCGGTCGGATCTTCGCCCGGCAGGCTGTACGCTACGGAGTTGTAAACCTTGGCCTGATACTTGCCGTAGTAAAAGCCGGGGATTTCCACGCCGTTGACGATAAAGGCCGGGTGGGTGCTGTCATTTCCGCCGGTGAGTACGTCCGAGTTCTTAAACTTCGGGATATACACCAGAACGGAAGGGAGATCGGTGTCGTCTGTCTTGACGACGTTGTTCGGGCAGATCATTTTTACTGCCAGATTGGTGAGGTCAAAATTTGCCATTTTCTTGTGCTCCTTTCTGCTTATTCAATGCTCCAGAGGATCAGCTTCACCTCTGCCATGTCGAGCGGGTTCTTTGTGCGCTCTACGGTCTGGCGGTTGGTATCGCCGGACTCGTCGGCGCCTTCCTGCGGTTCGATCGGTGTCTCGGTATAGGTTGCGGCCGGGATCTCGATCTGGGCCACATAGCGGCCGCCGGGCTGGGTGCCGAGCATGAGATCACCGCCGCGATCCATGCACACGTCGAGGGTGCGGGCCTCGTCGCCCTGATACTTGGTAACCTTGACGCTGAGCGCGTCGTCGTCGAAGCTGAGACGGTAGCCGTCCTGCTCCCACTGGATCTTTTCGCCGGTGTTCTTCTCGATCACCTGCACGTCGTTGATTTTTGCCATGGTTTATTTACCTCCTTTGATTCTTAAAATAAGGGTGGCGCTCTCGGCGCTTCCGTCGTACTTGACCTTGAAGCCGTTGAGCTGCTTGTCGTAGATCTGAATCTCGCCGACATTTCCGGTGTGGGCCTGAATATCCACGTCCACGGTGTAGTCTGTGTTGTCGCGAGTGATCGCAAGGCTCACGGTCTTGGTGGAGTTGTTGAACGGATAGCTCGCCGTGTTTTTCAGTTCTACGACGTGGCGCTCGATCTCTGTCTGAGACTGGAGCTCTCCGGCTGCGATCAGGAGCATGGCAGCGGCCACGCTGGCGTCTGTGATCCCGCTCTCCATGTTGTTGAAGTGGGCGGCGCTCTGATCGGTTCCGGCCTGAATGACCTCGCCGCTATCGACGTCTACCACTTTGTCGAGCCATTTTGTTGCGTTATACATGTGTCTGCTTCCTCCTTCCTTTATGCTGTGACTTCATAGATCGGGATCGTGATCTTGATCATGGTTCCCTGTCCGGCCACTTTGTTGATAGTTCTCTGCTGGTATGCTGCCTGCTCCCCGTAGGTGTCGATCAGACGGGAGGCGTTGATCGTGCAGGCGATAGAGTCCAGCGTCGGGAACGTCGCCATAACTACCACGTTTTCGCCTTCGATCTTTTTCTGGTTGATCGTTCCGCGGTGCCATGTGCCGTTTGTCTGAGCCTCGACATAGGCGAGAGAGCGGAGCCACTGCTGCCGCCTTCGTCCCATGTAGGCTTCGCCGAAGTATGCCATTTTGTGCCCTCCTTTCGGTTTATTCCCCGCAGCGCTTAGTTCCGCATTTTACGAACGGATAGCAGAACAGGGCCGCCTTTTCGTTCGTGGCTGCTGCGCGTTTTATAACTGAGCCCAACGTCCCCGGCCGTGGAGTTATTCCACATTCAGGGTAGTTGTAGCGGAACGCCTCGGTGTCAGGCTCGGCTGCAGCCGCTTGCTTTACGACGGCGCCGAGTGTTCCGGGCTGCGGATATGTTCCGCAGGTTGTGGTTCCGGCGTGAGTGTAGTCGTATAGGTACGGCTTCACTTCCGGATCTGTTTCAATGCTCGGCTTTATCACGAAGCCGATCGTGGCCGTTCGCGGGTTGGTACCGCATTTCACAAAATCATAACGGTGCAGCTCCGTGTTTAGCGCACACTCAATGCCGGGATCTGGCCCCTGCTGCCAGTAATAGAAAACGCCCGCGATATGCGAGCGCACATTTTTGGCAGCCTGAACGGCGTCAACAAATTTATTAAAATTTTCGCCGTCGGTGTTCGCGTTTGTGGTTAGAGCCGCGAAGGTGTACGGGGAGTCGTCCATCTCGAACCACTCCATGACGTAGCCCTCGCCGAAGTATGCGCCGATCAGACGCTCAACGGCCCACTTGGTACCGCGTTTTCTTTTGATCTGCTGCGCGAGCTTGATTGTGTTCCGCTTCTCTGTCAGGCTCATGCCTTCGGAGTCGTACCAGTCAATGTCCAGCTCCCACGCCATTTCGTTGCACTCCGCCTCTGTGAGCTCGTCTACCTTGTCCCATGTGCGGATTGTGGCCAGACGTTTGCCCGGCTCACCTATGAGCTTGTTCACGGCCTTGCTGAGTGCGATCGCTGCCTCGTCGTCCTGCATGAAGGCGGGCAGCAGTTTTATAAAATCCATGTTTGACACTTTCATGCCGCCCATGCTGTCCACCTCCTTTATCCTCTGACGATATGCTTCACGGTCTTTTTACCGGAGAACTTGGCCACGGTCGTGCTGTTGAGCTCGGTGTATTCCGGTTTGATGATCTGCACGCGGGTGGCTCCGATTAGATCGTCGGCCCAGTCAGGGCAGAGGATCCGCTTCCGGAGCTCGTCTGGGTTTATGTCCTGATTCAGTGTGGAGCCCTGCCAGTTGATATATTGATCAATAGCCCCGCCGGATCCTTCCACGTTCTGCACCACTTCGGACTCGTTGGCTTTAGTGGTGTAGTAGGTGAGTTCTATGTCGTACTCGTGAGTTTCTGGAGCTTCCACCGTTACCATGTCAGTGAGAGGTCGAACGTCGTCCGCAGAGCAGGCGGCCAGCACGTCGGCCAGCACGTCCTCGCTCGGAATCTGTCCTCCGGCGCAGATCGGCACGATCTTGACACGGCCGTACATATTGCGGCCGATCTGGATCTTTACCGTCTCGGCTCCAGCGAGAGATCCGGAGAGTGAGAGAGTCAGAAGCTCGTCGGCATACTCGGCCGTATAGTCTGCCCCTGCTGTGGCTTCGGATCCGTCGCTCAGGAAAACTACCAGAGTGTCCGGCAGGAGATTGGCACCACCTTGGAAGGCGTGCCCGGCGTAGGTTTTCAGGGTTCTGGTGATCGTTTCCTTTTTGGATTCCACCACCGCGTCCGTGACGAGAGAGTTCGCGGACAGTGCCCAGTATTTGTAGGCTTTGGCCGGGCCTGCGGTGCTGAGTTTGTTCTCAGCCTCTCGGATTCTCTCACGGTACGGTTCGTCCTCCTCACGGTCGCCTCCGCCTTCTGTTATGGTCAGGTTTGTTACTCCGTCGAGTAGTGGAACGTCGGAGACGTCCACGATCTCGGAGATCTCGCCCTCGTCTATGTTGTTGTAGTCCGTGCCGCCTTCCTCGGCGGTTGCTGCCACGTCCACATAGAGGCTGCCTGCATAAAGCACGGCTGTGGTGTCTGTCAGGAAATAGTGAACGAAGTCACCAGTTACTCGAAGTCCGGCCGGTATAATGATATTAGAGCCCACCGCTTCGGTAACTGTGAACCGTAGGGTGGTAGTGGCATAGGTAGGATCGAGACGGATCACGTCTCTGTTTTCTCCCAGAGCGTCCAGAACAGCGCCCCTTGCATATCGGAGCATTTTCTGGCGGCAGGCGTCGTTTACTGTGTTGTAAACAGTGACGATCACCTTCGCCATGGTGTCGCCGAAAATTCGGCGCTCGTCACCGGGGTAGAGAGGCTCGCCGACGCCGTTCTCTAATTCTTCCAGTATGTCGGTGTAGATTGTTTCGTCGGTTGTCTCTATGAATTTGAGCTCGCTCATGCGTCCTCGTCCTCCTTTCTTTGGATAATGTTCACGATCATGCCGAAGTCGCCAGAGAAGGCAGCCGCCGGATCTGAGGCGATACTGTCAGACTCCACGCGGGGCTCGAAGGTTTCCAGAACCCACTCCGCGTCAGCCACGGCCTCGTCGGTCGCGTTCGGTTTGTCGATCAGAGTCCCGTCAACGCCGCGCACGCGATCGTATGCGACTTCACCGCGGACGATCCTCAGTAGATTGGCGGCGCACACTTCCGGGCTCCCGTTTCCGCTTGCTCTCATGGCGTCACCTCCTTATGCGAGAGTTACTTCGGACAGATACACCCAGCTATTGATCCCGTTAGGGTGGCCCAGTAGCACCTTGTTTTGGCTGCTCTTGATCTGGCTCACCCTATGCTTTCGTTGTTTTACCCAGTTTGGTATCTTTTGGCCGGTTGCATACCTGCTGCCGGTCGGCTTCACATAGTCGCCGACTTTGATCGTTTTCTTTGTGGCCTTTTTGGCCGCTGTGTTGGTTGTTTTCTTGACGGACTTCGAGGCGGTGCTCGCTTTCACATTCAGCGCGGTGGTGCTTACCTTCACGCTGGTGGTGGCCGGATCGTATTCCTTGAATGTGAAGGAAAGAGTGGCTAGAAGCAGCCTCCCCTTGCCGTCCACCTTTGTGTTGCTTACCGCGACTTTTCGGAGCTGGAGCTTCGGCCCCAGCTTCTTGCCGCCGAGATAGAAATAATTCACTTTTGTGACGAGAGCCTTCCAGCTCTGGATCTCCGCCCATACGTCAACGCCTGCGCCTGAGTGCAGCACGGTGGTGAATGAGAGAGGGAAAAGCTCGGTACCTCGTTCGTTAGTCGTCTTTTTGTCCTCGGTGCTGGTGTTTTCGTCGGCCACCTGCTCGTAGGAAAAGGCCAGCCCCTCCAGCGCGACGACTTGCTTTGATGATACGGCCCATTTTTTTGAGCCCCACTGTGCCATTGTTGGCATGGCTGCACCTCCTTAGTCTGGTTTTTTAGTGGATCCGCTGCCTGTTTCGACGCCTCCGTGGGTGTGTCCGCTCAGGCTTATGCCGCGAGCTGTGACGTCGCCCTTCGGTACGTTGATATTACCGGCCGAGAGTCTCGGCAGGTAGCACCCCCATTCACCGTCCGCCCGGCCCAGCAGCAGCCCGGTGGAGTCGTCAAACTCCACATAAACCACCGCCGTGCCTTTTGAGAGGTTTCCGGTGGATCCGCGGAGGTGCCACGGGATCGTGATCTTTGCGGTTGGCTTAGCCCCGGCGTCAGACGGTACAACGCGGGCCGTGTTTCCTGATATGCTGGCGATCGTGCCTTTATTGATGTTTCCCATTAGTAGCCCTCCAGAATGTGTCGGAAGTAGATCGTGGATTTATTTCCGACAAAATCATGCCGGACTTTATACACAAAAACGGTACCGTCCCACATGGTTGCCCTTGGTGTTGATAGTGTCAAAATGCTGGCGGCTGCATATCCGGTCATAAGTGACTTGGAAAAGTATCCGGATCGGGCGAACTTGTTCGCGTTCCGCAGCAGCCCCTTGGCGAAGCGTGCCGCCTCTGCATTGCTGGTTACCTGAATAGGCACCGCAGGGCGGAGCACTGAGCTGTTGGAGCTGTCGGCTATAAATTTTCCGGAGTAGCTTCCGCTTGCAATTTCGCAGGATCCGTACATTCCGCCCCGGTTGTCCTCATAGGAGAAAACGCCGTTTTCATCTACGGAGAGACTACCGGCTGGAGTCTGCCCCTCTATGTACTGCTCGTTATACGCCAGCAGCTTGCCGTCAAATATAAGCATTTGGCAGCCTTCCAGAGTGCAGAGCCGGTGGAATAGGGCGAAGTCTGTCTCGTTGTCCTGCTTAATATACGGGTAAACCTGATCCGCGCAGCCGTAGTTCTGGAATGTTAGTCCGTGATTTCCTGCGAACTCATTCGCCAGTTGCAGGAACCGGACGCCCTCCCAGCTTTTGCTCTTTTTTGTCTTGCCGCTTTTTGGCATGGACATGGCTCGGATCGTAAAAAGCCCGTTTTCTGGTTTCATGGAGTGCACGAACATTTTCCCAGTATCACTCGCGCCTTCTTTGAATTGCACGGTGTCACCTTCGGCCGGTTGCCACTTGCTCCATGTTCCCTTGGTGTCATTGAAGCGGATCACGAGGGTGTCGGCTTGCTTTTCTGCGAACATTTCGTGCACGCAGTAGTTCACCGACACGTCCCCGTATATATCCACTCCGTTGTAGTAGAGGTTCACGCGCTGTCGTCCTCGTCCTCAGAGTCCTGACGCCACGGCGGCAGAGTTTCCGGCGTCTCTGCACCTTCGACGATCGGCAGCCGGAGGGCCACGTTCGCGTCGAAGATTAGCACGTCCGCATAGTCGGGGTTAAATTCTGCGATATAGTGCGCCAGCATTTCCTCCCCGTACATTTCGAGGGCCAGCGCGTCGAAGGTGTCCCCTTCGCGTGTCGTGTAGTCTTTGTAGCCTGTTACTCTACGCATATTGAGCCACCTCCCGCATTTTTATAAATTCTTCCAGCCAGTCGAAGAACTCGGCCTCGTGGGCTTTGAGCTTCGCCATGAAGTCGTCCGCGTCGTCGCCGGTTCCTTCTGTCTGGATCTGTGGGCTCCATGTGAAGCCGGAGAAGTCGTAGTAAACTACCACGCCGCCACTGTCTGCCAGACTTCCGAGAGAGAAGTCGTCCAGAGTCAGAAGCCTTCCGGCCGTGCTTGTGAGTCCTTCGCCAGAAGATCCGCCGGTTGTGCTTGCAGTGTTGAACACTGAGGTGATCATGGTTTCCAACTTATCCCAGAGGGTTGCAAGAGGAACCACCGCCTCGGCGCCAGCTTCACCACCAGCCAGAAGATTGTTACCTGCTGCGCCGAAAATAGTCGGGCGCGTCAGAATACCGCCGTCCTTGTACCATGAAATACCGAAGTGTGGTACGCTTGGCGGGTTGATTGAGAAGCTGCCGCTGATACTCACATGAGGGAGTTTCAGGTGTGGCAGGCTCCACGAGAAATTAAACTTTGATTTTAGGGCGCTGATCGCGTTTCCTACGGCGTCCCTTGCTGCCGACATTTTGCTGCTGATCGTCGAGTAAATACTGGAGAACTTACCCGACACTGTGCTGAGTGCGGAGCTGAGTCCTGAACTCATGGTGGAAGTGATTCCACTCATTAAGCTGGAAACGGTAGACTTTGCGCTGCTCAGTTTGCTGCTGATCGTGCTCCGGATGCTTTCCCATTGAGAGGAAGCGGTAGAGCTCACACTTGACCACGCAGAGCTTGCCACGCTGGTGATCGTACTCGTTGCCGAGCTTACGGCGGAACTGGCCGCCGAGATCTTGCTGCTCACTGTGGAGCTGATTGTGTTCCAGAGAGAGGAAGCCGTGGAGCTTACGCTTGACCATGCGGAACTTGCCACGCTGGTGATCGCACTCGTCGCGGTGCTTACTTTTTCCTTAGCTGCGTCGATTTTGGAACCGATCGTGCCTTTGATCCCTTCCCAGAGGGAGGAAGCCGTGGAGCTGATCGCGTTCCATGCTGCGCTTGCTACGTTGGAGATCGCAGTCGTCACCGTGGTGATCTTTTCTTTTACGGCGTCGATTTTTTCGCCGATCACGCTCTTGATAGTCTCCCAGATAGAGAGCACCGTGTCCTTGCAGTTTTCCCAGATAAACCGAAACGGCAGCGTGATGATCTGGAAGGCTGCGCTGATAATTTCCTTCACGGCCATGATCCCGACGGTCACAATGTTTTTAATTGTTTCCCATGCTCCGGACAAAAATCCGGTGATTGAGTCCCAGATATTCGTGAAGGTGTCGTGGATCTCGGTCATGGTTCCGGTAACGCTCGAATAAATTCCGGATAAAATTCCGGAGAAAAACGAGACGATCGCGTTCCATGTGTCCGTGAAAAATGTTTTGATTCCCGTCAGGATTCCGGAGAAAAACGACGAGATCGCGTTCCATGTGTCTGAGAAAAATGTTTTAACATTCGTCCAGACGGTTTCCCAGTCGGTGCCGAACCAGCCCAGAACGGTGTCCGCCAGAGAGGTGAACGTGCTGATCCAGTTCTCGAAGGTTGCCACAACGAAGTCCCAGACTGCGCCGAAAACTTCTTGGACGCCCTGCCATACCATGTCCCAGTCACCGGTAAAAATTCCGGCGAAGATGTCAAACAGGCCGGTCAGAATGTCGAGGGCCTCGTTCAGAATATTGCTGATCTGCTGGAATACGCCCTCGAAAATCGGAGCGAGCACCTCGCAGAAGCCGTCCCAGACTGCCTTCATTACTTCGGTTATGTCCTCGAACTCGAACCCCAGCGCGTTGAGCCTGTCCACAATTCCTTGCCCGAACTCGTCGAACTTGGCCTTGATTCCGTCCCAGATCGCTGTGATCTTGTTCCTAAATTCTTCGTTGTTTTTCCATAAATTCGTAAAGGCGAGAGCCACGGCCGTGATCACTGCGATAATAGCAATAGCCGGAAGCGATACGCCTCCCAGTGCTGCAGCGAGTTTTACCAGTGCGCCCTTCACCATTGCGATCTTGCTCGATATGGTTCCCCAGTTCATAGCCGCGATAACGGCACCGAGGCCGCTCACCGCTATGGTCACTTCTGGGATATGTCCGCCGAGCCATTCGATCGCCGGGATCACGCCGTTGGTGATAAACTGCACACCTGCTCGTAGCTTACTTTCCAGCGCGTCGTAAATTTTGAGCCCCAGTTCCTCGAAGGCGCTGTTCATTGCCGCCACGTCGCCGCTGAGGTTGTCGTTCATAATATTGGCCATTTCCTCAGCGGATCCAGAAGCTCCGCGGAGTTCTTCCTCGTACCCGGCGATATTGTCCATGCCTTCGTTGAGGATCAGGTTCAGGCCCTTGGTGGAGTCTGCGGTAAAAGTGGAAGATAGCGCGACGGCTCGTTCTGCGTCGCCCATTCCATTTGTGGCGGCTTCCACTTCTGTGAGAATGTCGGTGAGATCTCGGAAGTTGCCCTGTGCGTCCATTACGGCCACGGAGGTTTCTCCGATCTTGATCGCGCCGTCCTTCATTCCGTTGGTTATGTCTCGCATAATCGCGGCCATGGCGGTTCCGGCTTCGGATCCTTTGTAACCTTGGTTTGCCATTCCTTCGAGCAGCGAGGTGACGGTTTCGACGTCCTGCCCGGCTGCATTTAAGTTGGCTGCGCAGTTCTTGTAGGCTTCGCCCAGTGCTTCGGCCGTGGTGTTGCTGTGGCTTTGCGCGTAGGAGAGCAGATCTGCGAAGTATGCGGCGTCTCCGGCCTCCATGGCGAAGGCGCTCAGGTAGTCCGTTACCATATCGGAAGCCGCTCCCAGTTCCATGCCGGAAGCGGCGGCCAGATTCAGAACACCACCCAGCGCACTTGTGGACTGATCGGCGTCCCACCCGGCGAGGCTCATGTATTTGAGGGCCTCGGCTGCATTGCTGGCCGAGAAAACCGTGGTGGCGCCGTATTCTCTGGCGCAGGCTTCCAGTTTCTCGAAGTCCTCACCGGTTGCGCCACTGATTGCCGATACCTCGGACATGGTGCTGGTGAAGTTTTGGCCCAACTCTATGACGTTTCCGACCAGATTTTTGATACCGTCCACCGCTCGCATGATCGCGTCGGCTGCGAGATTTGCCAACGTAGCCTTAAACATGGTGAAGCCGTCGTCTGCCTTTTTGGCCGAGCTTTCGACTTCCTCCAGAGAATTGTCCAACTTGTCCGCTGCGTACTCTGCGTCCGAGAGATTGGTTTTGTTCTCGTGCAGTTCACTGGATAGGTCTTGGATCTGTCGAGCGAGTTCCCGCGCTTCGTCGCTGGTTTCCCCTTGTTCGGTTGCAACGTCAACGTATCGCTGCTTTAACTGTTGGAGGGTGTCCTCCTGTTTGGAGATTGTAGAGCGCAGAGTTTCAGCTTCTCCGCCTGCGTCGTCCATGGTTTCGGACAGGGCACGGGCGGCTTTCTCTGCCGCGTCCAACGTGCCGCGATTTTCCGTCAGTTCACCGGACAGTTCTTGGATTGTACTCGCGAGCTGTTCGGCTTCCTCGGTTCCTTCTTGGCCGGTCACAATGTAGTCGGCGTAGCCTTGTTCCAGATTTTTGAGGACTGTCTCCTGTGTGCTGATCTTTGCCGCTAACTGTGCGGAAGCACCGGCGGCTTCGAGCGTTTCTTTGCTCATTTCCTCCAGACGAGAGACGGCCGCGTTTATAGCCGATTGAAGGGAGGGGCTGAGGGATCCGGCGATCTCTATCGTAGATTGTAGAGTATGGTCTGCCACGTCCTCACCTCCTTGTGTGCTTTGGCCTCCTTATGTTTAGCGGCCGATTTTTCTCAGCGCGTTTTTTTTCGGCTGCGAGATCCTCGGCCGCTTCTGCATACTCTATGATGAAGTCAGTTACTCGCTTTTTTTCGAGCTCTGTCGTGCTGGTGTGGTAGACTCTGGCGTAGTCGCGGTAGGCTCTGCGGAGTCGTTTTCCTGTGGTTCCGGCTCCGATTTCAGCATAAAATTTCGGCCGAGGGCCATTACCTCCACAACGTCCGCGCCCTTCATGCGCTCCAGATCGGAAAAGTCATAAGTCGGATTCACGGCCACGATCGCAGCATAGCCGAGGTAGAGGTGGAGGCCGAAGTCGAACTCTGCCGCTGCGGACACGGACAGGTTCTTCATACCTGCGGCCGCTTTTCTCTTTGCCTCAGCAGTTGCGAAAAGCACGCCGTCGATCTCGTTCGTGTCGTACTTCATTTCTGTGATTTTGTCCCCGTTGATCATCACGGGATTTTTCAGAGTGAGGGTTCCGTTCATTTTGTTCTCCTTTCAAACAAAAAGAGCCCGCCAGTGACTTGACCGGCGGGCCGTGGTTATTTTTTGATTACTGCATTAAAGCAGGTTGTTGATCTGGCTCATGTAGTCCTCGCCGTTGATACGGAGGATCTGAGCCAAACGGTCAACGCAGCAGATCTCGACGCCATTTGCGTAGATCTGGAGCCTTGTCACGTTGTAAGTGTTCTCGGCTTCGGTTGCGCTGCCGACTTCGACGCCCAGCTCAGGGAATGAGCCCGGCATAGTACGCACAAAAGCCTTGCAGCCTTCGGTTGCGGTGGATCCGTCGGATTTTACGACATTCTGAACCCAGCGGAACTCGAAGCTCTGCTTTTTGAGGCGGTTCATGCGGCGCAGGCCGTTGTCTACGCCGATCTTTGTAATGGAGAGCTCCATGTTTTCCAGAAGTCCGATCAGTGGCACGGTCATGTTACCCATGGCCTGCACGTCAGCGGTTAAAAATTCAATACCGGGCAGAGTGAAGGAGACGTCCTTCGCCACCAGAGTGCTGTCCGCGTATACAGTGTCGGCCACTACCGGGCCTTTAATATCGAGCCATTTTGCCATTGTTCTGCACCTCCTTATTCAGTAGCAAAAAAGGACTGGAAGCCTTCGTCTGTGTAGCATACGCGAGCGGTGCCAGACTTGAACGGAGGCGTGTTAGTTACGGAGAAGTCCCAAACGAAGTCGCCGTTCAGCATGTTGCTGGTAGGGTTCGCGCTCTCCACAAATTCCACGGACGGGGTACCGATCAGGGCACCGATTCCCAGAAGGGTGTCGAGCTTTTCCTTTTCAAAATTCAGCACGCTGTCCTTGTCCTGTGGAGTCATAGGGCTGTCGATCTCAGTTCCGTGATCCTTCTGGAAGCTGTTCGTGATATGCTCCAGCATACGGATATTTACGTCGAAGATCGCGCGGGCGTCCATGCTGCCGTTGTACTTGTACGCAGCAGTATGAGGGCCCCACAATACCCAGCGGCCACCCCAGAAGCAGGCTGTTGTGATTCCTTTTTCGTTGAGCTTGTTCGCGGTTTCCTGATCGAAGCCGCGGTTCTTGGAGTCCTCACCGAAATACTGGCTCGTGGCCATGATTTCCTTGTTGGACGGAGATTCAAACGGAACGCCGTCGTGGCTCAGGTCTACGCGCTGCATAGTGGCGGCGCCTACTGTGGACAGCCAGAAGATCCGGCCGTTGCCGTCCTTAATCTTCGGCCAGTATACCTTCGAGAACTCGCTGGTGTAGCCGTTGTCACTGGCCCATTTCTGAGCCTTTGCGAGCGTGTCGATCTTGGTTCCTTTGTCCTCCAGAGGAACGTCGGCGTGAACGAAGCCGTCCCAGTGGCCGTTGAGTTTCTGGATAGTGCTCACCATGGCCTTGTATACGGCCGGGATATGACTCCAGCCCGGAGCTGCCAGAATATTGAGCACGACGTTGTGATACTGATAGAGCAGAGCCATGGAAGCCAGTCCGGTATATTCTCCGGTTTCGGTTCTCTCGCCGATAATGTCGGCCGCCTGCACCTTGGAAGTGTCCACGGTGTCGAAGGTTGCGGAAAGTTCGGCCCCGTCAGTCTCTTTGAGCAGTGTCACGGTTACTGTGTGCTTTGCCATGCTATAAGAGAGAGCATAGTCCACGCCCTCGGCCTTGTCTGCGATCGCGAAGGTGTCGAGAATGATCTTGTCGCTCTCAAACTCTGCCTTGCCGTCTGTGAAGGTCAGGGCCTTTGTGGTTTTCTGTGCGGATTTATGCACCGCAGGATCGAGCACGTTCACGATATAGATCGGGCCCACATTTCCGACGGTGTTGTCGAAGTGCTCAGCGAACGCAGAACCGAGGGTGAATGTTTCCCAGTCGTCGGAGTAGCCGACGAGGCTCTGGACTTCGCTCATATTGGTTACTTTTACCGGCATATTAACGAGATCTTTGTCAGCGTAACCCCTGATCAGGTTCACCGGTGCGGTGCCGATATACGCGGCCACCACGTCGGCCTGAGTGACGGAAGCCACTTTGCTTTCGCCGATTTCGCCATATGCGCCATGCAAATATGCCATGTTTTAGTCCTCCTTATAAAAATTCTTCGTATTCTTTCGGGATCGCCGGAGTCGTTCCGATTTCCAGCGCGAAGCTGATCCAGCTATGCCAGTACGGGTAGTAGTCCCAGACATTGCCGTCCTCTGTGAACGGGCCGAACTTGATCCCTTGCTCTTTTACGAGCCTATGACCTGCGATATATTCCGCAGTTTCGATCTCGCGGAGTACGAGGTCGGCCAGATTGTAGCAATCGCGCCAGCCGTCCATGTTTCGCGAGTATGTTTTGGCAGCTTCTCCGGTATTGACGTAGTAGGAGTAGCCGCCGGTTGCCTTCGCGTTTTCGCGAGGGTTGAAAATCTCCCCGCCGTGTTGGCCGGGATTCCAGCAGGCGAGGCAGAGCCGGATCTGGAGCTGCCTCTTTTTCTGAATAAGCTCGTCGCTTCCTTCCATGAGCTGCACGCAGACGGAAGGGATCGGAGCGGCCACGTTTGGCGGCAGCCGATCCTTTCCCGGAACGTATAAAGGGAACGCCGCGGGGTTTACCATAACAACGTCGTAGCCGGTGTCGTTCCGGTAGTCGTCCGGCAGTTTGAGGGCGATCTTGCTGCATACGTTTTCAGTGAGCCAGCTCACTATTTTGTCGATACTGTTTACCAGTGTCATGCTGCCGTCACCTCCTTAGCTCATGCGATTCTGGCGAACCGCGATCTGTACGAGTCCCATTTCCGACGTGGTAGTGACAACGATCACCTCGCGGCCGTCCAGATTGAGAAGGCGGCCGGGATCCAGATTTTCTGGAAGGTCGGAGGCTTTTCCCATGATTACCATGTCGGCCTCGTCCATTCCATGAATACGGTTGTCGCCGATTTTACTCAGCTTGGCCATTATGTCGCTGTCAATTACCACCGGGACTTCCTTCCCTTCGATTCGATGAAGGTCTGCGAACTCGTCCAGATTCAGGAAAATGTCTGAGAGATCCTGCTTTATTTGGTCTTTGAAGCTCACGAGCTTACGCCTCGGAAGGTTCCGCCTCGATTTTTGCGGAGCTGTCGGCTTTGACCTTGGCTGCCTCGATCAGGGCGATCACTTCCTTTTTGCTGCGGACTGCGCTCGCGTCTACGCCATACGCTGCTGCAGCTTCTCTGAGCTCTGTCATGTTCAGGCCGTTGTATTCTGAGAAAGTGCTTTCCGGCTCCGCCTCATACACGGCCACGCCAGCCTCCACCAGCTCAGCCTCGCGGGCTGCGTTGATAGAGAAGGCAGGAGAGTGTTTCGTCATAGGTTCCACGGTTCCGTTTTTAACGAGCCCGTAGGTGCCTTTGATCATTCGGATCATGTGCTCACCTCCATTATTCCGGATCTGCTGCGTTCAGATCCGGGAGATCGTCGCCGTCTGTGTCCTCGTCGTCAACCATGCCGCCAGCGTTTACTTCTGCGGCTGCGATCGCGTCCACATAATCGGCTTTCTTTTTGCAGCCGGTAACGTCAACGCCGAGATCCCCGGCGAGGTTCTGGAGCTGCTGGATCGTCATTTCTTCGAGCTGGCTCTTTGCAAGGTGGCCGGTCACTTCCTGCTCGTCCGCCTCGTCTACTTCGATTGCGCCGCCGACGTATTCAGCGACACCAGCAGAGACGAAGTGCTCCGCCTGAGTGTCCTCGCACTCAAACGGGCCGTCCGCTGCTGTCATTCTTTTGTGGGCGTGCTTGGCGTCATAATAGCCGACGGTTCCCACTGTTACCCTGATTTTTCTCATGGTTTTGCTCCTTTCTACTCGGTACGCTTAGTTGATAACTTTCGCCACGCTGAACGGGCACTCGTTGTTAGGCATAGGCAGCGGTGCAGAGCTGAGAGTGAGCTCGCGGATGTTGTGAGCAGCGTCGCTGATATACTTCGGCACGTTCACGCCGGTGTAAGTATGGAACTCGCCGTCGGTCTGCTCCACCTGAGTGATCGCGCCGTAAACAGTACGGCCAGCAGCCGGAGCGCCTACCGCGATCATGCCCTGCGGGATATACTGCTTTACAGTTCCGTCCAGCTCGGTGTATGTGTCCTCATAAGTGAGGAAGTCGATCATTCGGCCCTTGATATTCAGGCGGGCGATCTTGGAAGCACCGGCAGGCAGAGTCTCAGGATCTACGCCTCCGATATTGTAGTTGCGGTTGTCGAGCAGTTTCAGGATCCACGGATTGCGGAGGAAAAGATCCGCAACGTCTGGAGCCATGAGGCACTCGGTCGCAGGGAGCCCTCTTTTACTCAACATGGAGATCATGGCGGCCACGTCGTCGATCATCTGCTTGCCGCCTGCCTCAGTGTCGGCCCAGTCTGCGGAAGGGGTATATTTTGCCGGGTTGCTGGTGCCGTCATAGTAACGGACTTCCTTTTCCTCGTAAGTGCCGAGGTCGTCCGTGTACTCGTGCATAATGCAGCCGTTGGTGAAGATTACCTCGGCAGCCATGGCCTCTTTTCTGCGGGTGTTCATGTCGCGGAGTTCGTCGAGATCTCCGAGCATGATCACGCCCTGCCTCTGGGCCGGAGTCAGGTTAGTATAAAGAGCCTCCCCGAAGCCTCTCTTTTTCAGGTCGTCAATGGAGAGCGGGCGCTTCGGTGCGATATGCGCCGGAGTGAAGCGCTTCATGGTGTAGCCTTCGCGCAGGATCGTGATCCCGCCCTTGCGAGGTGCTACAAAAGGTGCCGCTTTCTTGGATCCCTTGCGGTACTCCACCAGCACGTCGTCAGTGGCGAACACGTCAGAGGCGGCGTTAGTAGGGAAGTAGCGATCCAAAAGGAAAGAGTGAAGCGGCGGGAGCTGCTGCACGGAGGCGAGCAGTGTGTGGGTATCATAAAAATTAAAAGCCATTTGTCTGTCCTCCTTGTTTTTTAGTATGCTACGGCGTCAGAGAGCAGGATTCCGGCAGAGCGGAGCGCTTCCTTGTCCGTTTCGCTGATCGCGTGGCTGTTGTCAGTGATCAGGCTGTTCTCATTGAAATGGCCGGTACGGTATGCAGTCGCCACCGCGTCGGAAGCGGTTCCGACTTCCACGTCGTCAGCCAGCACGCAGTTGGCTGTCAGTGTCTCGTTGCTTTTCGCAGCGGTACCGAGAATTACGCGCAAGCCGTCGCCTGCGGTACCGGCGGAGAGTGCCAGAACAGTGCCGCGCTTGTAGGTTTTGGCTTCGGTGGCTTCCTTACGGATCTTCACGGTGAAAACCTCTGCGGGCGGGTACTGGCCGTTGATCAGGTTGTCGAAGCCTACGGCCCCGATCGTCTCGTCGAGTCTTTTACTCATTACTTCGTACCTCCTTTGGTCTGGTTGTAGGCGGAAACTACCGCCTGAATGTCTGCTGCGTCCTGTTCCTGAGCACTTGCGGGTGCGCCGCCGTTAGGTGCTGCGCCTACGTCTGCGGCTCCGGATTTTGCTCCCTCTGCCTGATATGCTGCGAGGAAATTCTGGCCGGACGCTGCGCTGGCCTGCATAACACGGAAGCAGAGCTCCTGAGCTGTGCAAGGGTTGTCGCCGTACTTGGCGTCGTGTACGAGCTGCTGATCCGGGATAGAGGCGGCGATCGAGTCGATCTGCTCGATTCTCTGGCGTTCTGCTGCCACGGCCTCGCCGGAAGCGTTCTGCGCTTCGGTTCTTGCGTTGGCCTCGATCTGGGCCACGATCTCCGGGTATGCTGCCCTCAGTTCCTTCTCGTCCATAGGTTTGTTACCTCCTTCTTTTTTTGCCGCCTTTGCGGTCGGCTTCTTTTTATTTGCTCCGGGCTTTGCAGCCGGTGGAGTAGCGTTTGCTTTCACCGGGATAGTGCCCGGCACATGCTGGAGCCCGTCAACATTGTGGCGTACTCCATTAACAAAAAGCACCTTTCTGTCGGCGCTCATGCTCATTTCTGGATCGTCCTCGTCCTCTTTGATTGCGTCAGCGAAGCCCTTCTCCAGAGCTTCGCGGCCGGTGAACCACGTCTCCTTGGTCATCATGCTGCGGAGAGTATCGACTTCGATCCCTGTCTTGCTGTTGTAGATCTCGGCCACGGCCCGCTCGCTGGCGTCCATTCCTTTCATAAGCTGCTTCATGTCCTGCATGTTCATGTAGTCCCAGAGCATAACGCTTACGCCGTGGATCATAATTAGAGAACCGGGGTACACGGTCACGGTGTCGCCCGCGCACATGATAACGCTCGCAGCGCTGGCCGCGATCCCCTCGACAATGACGTTCACCTCACCGCTGAGAGCTTTCAGTGCGTTGTGGATTGCGATCCCGGTGTAGAGATCGCCGCCGCAGCTATTGAGCTTGACGGTGATGTGCCCCTTGTCTTTAACTGCTGCCAGATCCTCCATGAAGCCCTCCGGTGTGATAAAAAGGCCGGGCTCCGGTTCGCCTGTCCACCAGTCAACGGGCTGCTGGCTCATAACGTCGCCGTAGAGAGTGATCTCTCCCTCGTCGTCGCCGGTGCTGGCCATATTCCAGAACTTTGTCGCCGCGGGAGCTTGTGGAGCAGCAGCCGGGCCCATGATTAGGCCGCTATGTTTGGTTTTCATTGGCTTATCCTCCTTGTATGGTTTGCTTTATCTGCTCGCCGATCACGAGGCTGCGGAGAGCCACCGTGCCCCTCTTGCGAGCTGTTTCAGGGTTGTGCGGATTGTCGTCGCCTTCTGGCGGATCCTGTTCGCCGTCCGGTTCCGCTGTTCCGGTGCCGCTCTGGTGCGGATCTGGCGGATTGCCTCCGAGCTTTTCATTTTCACGTCTGAGCTGTTCCACGTTGCTGTCCCATTGGCCACCGTTGAGGCGGATCGTGCTCTGCTCGTGAGTGGAGAAGCCTTCACTGCACGCGAGGATCTCGGCCGTGATTTCCTTCACTGGATCGAGCTGTCCCTGAGACGGGCCGAGCCATTCGCTGCCGAGATACGCGGCGCGGATTGCTGGATTCTGGAAAAAGCCCGGCGCATATATGCGGCCACGGGCCACGGCTTCGCTCATCCACACTTCATAGCACGGGCGGCAGAAGTCGTCCGCCAGCCATTCGCGGCGCATTTTGAACGCCTTCCACGCTTCCAGCAGAGCAGCACGGCTCGCACTGTATGAGGCGTTGAAGGATTTCAGGAGCAGATCGCTGGGAATTTCCAGCGCGGCGCCTACTTGCGCACTGATCGCTACGGCGAACTTGTCGAAGCTGCCGTTCGGGTGCGTCGGGTTTGCAAATTCTACGCTTTCACCCGGCCCCATGACATTGATCTGGCCCGGCCCCATGCTGTACTCGTTCGGGTTCCGCATTTCTCCGGGTGGTACCGGATCCACCTCATTGAATGGCATTTCATCAGTCGGGGCTTCTGTCTTAATGAAGGCAGTGTAAAAGCTCTCGACGACTGCGGCCATGAGTTCGGACTCGGTATACCTGCGAAGCTGCAGCAGCGGCTCGATCACCTGCGCGAGATAACTCACGCCGCGGTACTGATCCGGGCGCTCTGTGTCAATGACGTGGAGCACATTCGGAAGGCCGGTTCTTTGCTGGTATGCCAGAACGCGGGCCCATTCAGTAACCGGAGCGCCGAGCTCATACGGGTAGTTGCTGCGTATGTGATACGCCACCACCATGCCGTTCTTGTCTACTTCCACGCCGTCGTATATGGTGTTGCCCGTTTCCGGGTTCTTTCCGGTTGTGTAGTAGAGCGTAGTCCCGGCCCCGTAGTTGTTCGGTGTTGCGATTCTGTCGGACTCGATCAGGTGGACGCGGAGAGAGTAGGGGAGTAGCTGAGTGGTTTCGTACTGCTTGATTAACCCTATGCAGTCACCGGAGAGCAGCCACGAGATCAGCGCGAGCTGCTGGAGCCCGTAGAAGTTATTCATGCCGGTGGCGTCGCAGGCTCTCTTGTTGCTGGCCCAGAGGGAAAACTCTCGCTCTGTTTCTTTCTGCCAGCGTTCTGCCTGATCCGGTGAGAGTCCGAGCACTTCGCGGTCGATCCGGCTTTTAAGCCTGAGTCCGACGCCTACCACGTTTGTGCGGTTGGTTTTGATCGCTGAGGTAGCGATCGGCGCGGCCATGTATAACATACGGGCACGCTGTCGCATGGTGTAGTTGTTGAAGTCTATGTCCTCGTGAGCGGATCCACTGGGAGCATTAAAGCCTTTCACGGCTTTTTTTCTCCAGCTTGCGCCTGCCTCTCCGTAGCCCTTATTCTGAGGGCGCACGTTATCCGGGAGATATAGCCCCCTCGTTTGGTCGTACTTCGTTTTTCTCACCTCCTTGCAAGTAATTAAAAACGGCAGCGGCCGCGGTATCTAAAGGAGCGAAAATGTCCCGCAGTCGTCGCCGTAGTAAAGCCAGCCGATCGGCCAGCGTTTACCCATTTACCAGTCGCGGGGGACTACCCCCACGGCGCGGCGAGCAGATCCGCCCGCCAGTTCGGCCTCCAGCTCGCGGACTCGCTTTTGCAGCTTCGCGATCATGTCCTGAACGGAAGCGAGCGAAGTCTGGTACCGTTGCAGGTTTCTGGAGCCGATTGTGTAGAGCTGCACCCCGTCCTTGCTGAGCATGTCAGCCTCACGGGCCAGATACGCACTGAGTCGCGTCCTTGTTTCTGTGAGCTCTTGCTGTATGGTTTCTTTTGATCTCATGGGTTCACCTCCTTACCACTCGTCGAAGTAGTTCCGGGCTGCCGGTTTTGGTTTTCGGCGCTGCGCCGGTTTGGTTTGCGGCGTTTCTTGGACATTTTTCAGACGTCGCTCCACCGCGAACATGTCCGGATCTATGATTTTTAGCCCGGCGTTCGCATAGTTTCGGCAGTCGAGGGCCTCGTTCCGGTTGTGTCCGGGGATTTTTACCCAGTGCCACTGGTTGCCGCGCTTTGTTTGCGTGAGCTCCAGACGCTCGGAGAGCAGGCCGTTGAAATAGTAGGTGTCGTAGCCGCAGGACTCGTGGATCGGAAAATGGCAATATTTTGGGCCAGCCTCCTGAACTTTCAGGCTCGACATGATTGTTTCCTTTCCGGCGTCAACGCCGAGCGTATAGAGCCAGCAGGTGATCCGCTTGTTGTCCTTGATCGGAACCTTTGACGGAGGCGTTACGAACGGGATCCCGTCGCCGCCCTTGCCCTTGATAGCAAAAACGCGCTTGTTTTTACGCTCACGGCAGCGAGTGTACACCTCTTGGGTGTAATGGCCGCCGGAGTCCACGCAGGCGATCGAGATCCGCAGCCCTTTTCCGTCCTTGAAGCGGTAAACGTGGTCGATCACGTCGTCGAGCTGCTGCCATACCTCGTCGGTGTCGGGTTTTCCCATGATGTAGCCTTTTTTTATGCCCCACGTTTCACCGTAGAAGCCATGGCCCACGACTTCGTACTCCAAACGGTTGTCCTGAGTATCTACGCCGCAGGTGAGAACGAGAACGCCCTCTGGAACTTCGACGGGAGAGCCGTCGGCATTGGTGCCGTAGTCCTCGCGCCGGGCCAGCATGGTGTCCTCGTCGGCTATGTCGCCGCGATCCTCCCAGAGCTCACCCAGCAGCGTGTTGTAAACTACTTTGAGCTTCTGCGGATCGTCCTTGGCTTGCAGGAATTTGAGCGCGATCTTTTCCCACGGAGTCCATGGAGAAGAAAAAGCGTTCAGCCAGAAGGAACGGACGCCCTCGTCGTAGGCCGCCGGGTTCTCGGCGATCCACTTTGCAGGCTGCTTCCGCATTTTTCCCTCCGGTACTATGCAACCGCAGGAGGGGCAGCACCATGTAATCGGGCCCACGATCTTGTACGCCTTTTTTCCGCGGACTTTGGCCACCGTATGATCAAAGTGTACGCGGTCGAAGGTGATCTCGCCGTACTCTCCACACTCAGGGCACTGGTGGCACCAGCGTTCCTGCGTACCGAGGTAGTAGCTGCTTTCGATATTTGAAGCACCTTTTATGGTCGGAGTTGATACCTCGACGGCCTTCGCATTGTAGAACGTAGCTTGTCTGGCTTCGGCCAGAGCCCACGGATCACCCTCAGCACCGGCGGACACGGCCCAGCGGTCGCGCTCGTCGCCGAGAATGTAGCGGGCAGGAGTGGAAGCCAGAGCGGAGGCGCTGTTTGATCCTGTGATCGTGAGCATACCGCCGGGGAATGACTTCTGGAGGATTGTGTTCCCGGAGTCTTTGCTTTTGACGTCGGAAACTTTCGCCCTCAGCACCTTGCTGTCTCGTATCATTGGAGCGATACGGAGGCGTGAGAACTTTCGGGCGTCGTCGAGGGAGGGCTGGACGAACAGGATCGAGCCGGGATCTTGGTCGATAATGTAGCCGATTATGTTCAGCTCCAGCTCGGATTTTCCCACCTGAGACGCTGCCACCATTACGATCTTACGGATCCTCGGATCCGTGAACGCTTCCATAGGTTCCCGCAGGTACGGCGTGCGCGAGGTGCGCCACGGGCCAGACTCCGCGGAGTTCTCCGGGGATAGGCGGCGGTGTCTATCGGCCCATTCGGCCACCGTCAGATCTTCGGGTGGCTTAAAGTTGCGAATGGCCGGTGCTATGGCTGCGTTGAGTTTCGCGGTGGATTTTTTAGTCGTCGGCTTCATCAGCGGCCACTATGATGTCGCTCCAGCCTTCACGATCCCGCACCCGCCGCTGATATACCGCCGGATCGTAGTTGTAGTTTGCGAGCTCGTTCAGAATTTTGTAGCACTCCGCCCGGATCAGTGCCGAGGCTTCGTTGGCGCTTGCCACCTGCACAACGTCCATGGCCAAACGTCCGGGGAGTGCCATTATCATGCTGCGGACAGTGTAAACGAGGTCGTTCGTCACGGCCTCCACGTCCTCGCTGCGGTGCATTTTGCCTTCGAGCTCTTTCAGTTGCATGGCTGCCATGTCTGCCTTACTGCGTTTCATGTCAGCCTCAGCCCGCAGCTTCTCCATTTCAACCTGAGCGGCGTCGGCGCTTTTGGCCTCTCGGCCGTTGGCTTTGTCGCTCAGATAACGGATGTAAGATTGTACCGTCGGAAGCAGGTCGAACATATACGGCCGCTGTTGGGCGGCTGGAATAATTCCCTCTTTTGCGAGCTGCTGGATCCGGCGGTCGGTGACGCCGAACAGCTTCGCAATAATGGCAGCGTTTTGGAGATTCTGCTTGCCTTCCGCCATGGCGCCACCTCCTTTCTTTGGGGCAAACGAAACGAAACGGCCTGAAAAAATTTTTCTGAGTCTGCGCGTGTTTTGGGCTCGCCAGCACCGCAGGCGTTTGGCGGCCCGGACAGTACCTTCGGGCTGCGGAAAAATTTCGGCGCGGTTGCTCGGTCGAGTTGCTTTGCCTTTTGCTTCTTTGCTTTGGTCGCTTTGTTTCGCTGTTCTTTGTTGCTGTTGCTTTTGGTTTCGCTTTGTCTTTGCTGTTCGATTGCTTCGCGCTTAGCTTGCTGCTTGGCGCGTGTTCGTTGGCTTGGCTTACTTCATAGCCTGCTGGACGTGGTGGACGAATCTCTTTTCTAGTCCTTCGCTGATCATTGTCTCGATCGTTTCCTTTGCTCGGCCGTCGATCATCTGGGGAACTGATAAAGTATGGACGGCTTCCAGTGGGCCGCGCCCGGAGCCGGTTCTTTGAAACGGAATGGTCGGCACCTTACCCGCCCCCATGAATGTGTTGTCTGGGAGTCTTGCTCGCTGCCCTTTAATAATCTGGGCGGTTATCTGATACGGTGCCGGTGGTCGAACCGTTCCAACTTCCGGGGAGCTGTTCAGCATTTGACCGGGAATTAGGATAGGAGTCCGGCGGCGCTTTGTTGGCCTACTCTTTGGTGACATCTTGAAGTGTGTCGGTGTCAACGTGCGGCCTTTATATTCCAGCGTCGCCCCATCAACAGATACCCCCGCGACATTTATGTGGGTGGCCCCTCTCTTTTTTTGAGGCCCGGCACTCTTGATCGCGGCAGTGTCAACTCCGTAGTGCTGGCGGATTCCCTTCGATACCCACGCGGGCGCTCTGGAGTTGAAGTCGGAGACGGTTCGCTGGATCGCTGCCTTGCCCCCGTTTTCGAGCTTGGCGATCTGCTTTGCCAGTTTGGCGCCGTCCTTCATGGTGACAGTGAAGGCGCCGCTGGTATGTCTGCCTGATCCTGAGTAAAACAAATTGCTCATGTGCACCCCTCCTTTCTGGTTTTGGGTATAAAAATACCGCCTTGGGTTTTCCCTTGGCGGTAGCGGTTCGTTATTTTGTTTTGGTTCCGTCCGGCGTGAACTCGTGGAGAACATTGTCCGGCGTTTCTATTCGGATCATGTTCCCGGATATTGTGGCCGAGAACTGGAGTGTCGCGCGTCCTTCGGAGCTGTAATGGATCTTTTTCCTCCAGCTCGCTGCGGTAGATAGGTTGATCAGTTTAACATTGACGGCCGGGATCTCTTTGTCGTTCTCGTCGTAGTCGCTGTCTGTGTCGTATACTACAACGCAGAACTCAGGGGTGAGAGCCCATGCGTCGAGGATAGCGTCCCCGCAGAGTTTCTTCGTGGTGGCTTTTTCCTCGCTCAGAGTAAAAAGAGTGCCTTCGTCGCTCAGTGCGTAGCCGATCCCGTCGTCAGTTATAACGGCGTCCTCTATGAGTTCCTCTGTTTTCCTTATCCGGATTCCGCTCGCCTTGGTTGCGATCGCGATTCCCTCGTTTGCGTTTGCGTCCATTCCCGTGAGAATATAATATTCGCCAGACTGAGAAGCCCACGCTTTGTCGGCGTCGAACCACTCCTTGCCGTTTCTCGTGAAAATACCCGGCTTTCCGTTTCTCTGTGAGATCTCCCAGCTTTCTGCCTTGGTTCCGTTATTTAATCCCATTGTGGTGTCCTCCTTATGGTTTAGTCATCTTTGGAATATTATACAACGGAGCGGCGACGCTTATCAATCCTCCGTCCGGAAAATTTGCACCCCTCCCAGTTCTTTTCTGAGGGTAGGCACATAGGAAAAACCGCCCGGATCTTTATCATGTCCCCGGACGGCTTTCGCTGTTATACAGAGTAGCACGGTGGTTTATCCCCTTTTATCCCTTTTTGTCCCTTTTTATCCCCCTGTGTGCTCGTGAGCGTTCCGTCTGCGGCTTTCTCCTGAGTGTGTGCGTATTTCTTCGGGCACACAAAAAAGCCCGCCGTCGGCCTTCCTGTGGCTTCTGGCGGGCGTTGTTATCCCTGTTCTTGTTTTGCTCTGTATATTTTGGCCAGCGATTGAAGCGCCGAGCCGTGCAGCTTGAATGTTCTTTTGAGGTAGCGCTGCTCGTGTTCGTCGTAGTCCTCCCGGCTACCATGAAGGGCGGCACATACTGTCCACCAGTTCGCTGCGTCGAAGTAGTGCATTTCTAACACGGTCTGCTCGTCTGGCTTTTCCATTTCGGAGATCAGGGCCTCCAGTTCGCTGCGTTCCTGATCCTCGTCTGCGATCATGCGGCGGATCGTTTCCTCCAGTGTTACCTTCTGGATCACTTGCCGTTCTTGTTTGCTGGTTCCGTCTCCACCGCCTCCGGATATTCCGTCGAAGCTCGGCGAGGATATGGAGCCCATGACGGCCTCCAGATTCTCCAGCCGTTCGATCTGGTTGTCGATCCTGCGGTGGAGTGCTGCGTAGCTTTCCAGCTTTTTCTTGATCTCGTCGGTTTCCTTTGGCTGTTTTGCCTCACTGTTCTGGTGCATGGGTTCCACCTCCTTTCACTGGTTTATTCCGTGAACATTCTCTCGAAGTGCTCGCGGCCCAGCTCTTTGCCCTTCCTGAACAGTCGGATCCCGGTCGTCTTGCCGGTTGTCTTTATGTAGCGCTTTACGATCACGTCCACAAATGCAGGCTCCGTTTCCATGACATAGGCAGGCTGCCCGACGCTTTCCGCAGCGATCAGAGTCGTGCCTGATCCTCCGAAGGTGTCGAGGACACCCTCGGCCCACTGTGTATTGTCTAGCAGTTTCTCCAGTATTTCCACCGGCTTTTGTGTCGGGTGGAGTTCATTCCCGGAGCGGGTGGCTTCGATCACATTCCCGTAGCCCTTGTGGTTGTCCCATGCTGGCTTTGTCCTGTGGGCGAACATGACGAGCTCATGCTGAGCCCTCCAGCCGTTACCCATTCCCGGTGTTTTCTTATTCCAGACGATCATATTCCGGATCGCAAGGCCCGAAGCCTCCACCAGATCCCACAAATAGAGCCACATTCTCCAGTCTGTGAAGATGTAGGCCACCTTTATGTCGGTAGCGGAGAGGACGGCCCTCATCAGCGTTTGGTAGCCTCTGGTGCTGAGGTTGTCCGAGCTGATCGTCGGCGTTTTCTGCCCGCCGTTGCCGTCGGACTGTTTTGTTCCGATACTTCCGACGGACTTCCCGGACTCCTGAAAACCTCCGGAGCAGTACGGTGGATCTGTGAGAAGGATCTCCGGGTGCTTTCCGTCCAGCAGCAGGCGCATGGCGTCCTCGTCCGTGGAGTTGCCGCAGACAACGCGGTGGCGTCCGAGGATCCAGAGGTCGCCCTTCTGGGTGATCATTCCGTCACCTTCTGGAGCTTCCGGGATCTCGTCCGGTTCTGTGAGGTCATTGTGTAGGGCTTCGGCCAGTCCAGTAACAAGGCTTTCCACTTCCTTGTCGGTGTAGCCGGTCAGCTCCATGGGGATCTCGCCGGTGTCAATGTCGGCGAAAATGTCAGCCAGCAGCTTGTTGTCGATCTCTGCCAGCTCTGCGATCCGGTTGTCGGCCACCAGATCGGCGTATTCCTCGGCCTCGTTCGTGTAGTTCTGGTAGTCCACCGGCACTTCGGTGAGTCCTTCGAGCTTGGCAGCAGCGAGGCGGCCGTGGCCCTTTACTATGAAGCCGGAGCGCTTCGACACTGTGATCGGTGCCCTCCACCCGGTCTGGCGGATAATGCGGCCGAGTGCTTGGATCTGTGCGTCCGGGTGTGTGTTCGGGTTCTTCGGGTTGGGGATCAGCTTCTCAATGGCCACGATCGCGTCATGGGCGCAGAATACTGGTACCCCTCCGGCGGTGGCCTTTGGCTGTGCTTCTGTTTTGTAGTCCATTTATTCGTCCTCCCTTACATACTCCCCGGCGTCTGCTGGAATGAGTCCGCACTCGAAGGCGCGGCAGATCTCCAGCTTTGACGCTCTGAGGATTTCGTTTTCTTTGCAGCCGGTGTTCCAGCATTTTTCACATATTTCTGGCATTGGCTACTCCTTCCGCGGCTTCGGCGCGTTCTGTACGTTTACGGTGTCCAGAGTGCGGGCTGCTTTCAGTATTCTGCGGCGGTAGCGCTTCCAGCTCTCGTCCTGTTTCTTTACGACGCCATAGATCGGGCCCACATTGGAGAGGGTGAGCTGTTCCATGGTTTCGTATTTCGGTAGACTGCGAGGGGAGAGTCCCAGCTTTTCGCGGATCCTTTTCTCGTAGTCGGTGTTGTTTTCGCTTTTATTTCTTCTAATACCATAAATGGGGCCGACGCCGTTTAGCGTGAGCCCTTTCATGGATTCGTCCAGAGTGCGGGAGATCTTTCTCCTGCGATTGTATTCCCTGATCTTTTTCCGGGTTCGTCCGATCCAGATCAGGAGAGTGGCCACCCAGAGAGTGATCAGCAGCAGGGCGGTGGGTACCCACACGAGCCCGGCGATCACCACCGGCCAGTTCATTGAAATAATGCCGCAGGCTTTCAGGATTGCCAGCACGGCCACGCCTGCGAGTGTTGCCAGTGTGTAGAGTATCGGCCAGCCCATAGGCTTGTTCTTGTTATCGTCCATTTCATCCTCCTTTTTTCTTGGCTGCTCGTCTGGCTGCGCGGTTCGGTCGCACCGGTTCTCGCCTGATCGGCCAGCGGTAGAGCGGGGCCGGTTTTTCCGGATTGCCCCGCAGCATATCGCCGCCGATCTTGTAGAGTGCTTCCGAGTAGCTCAGTGTGGTGCTTTCCGCCAGCCTGCGAGCTTGTTTTTCTATGTCGTCGAGGTTACGCTCCAGATAGAAGGCCAGCACTGCGGCGTATTGCCTGCACCTGAGTGCCTCCAGCACGCCCCCTGTTATTTTTCCGTCGGGGAAGTAGTGTCTCGCGTCTATTTTGAGAAAGTATAGCCCCTCTGCGTTATTTTCTTCTTTCACGCTTTGCCCTCCTTCGCTGCGCGCGGTTTGGGCCTTCCTTTCGGAACGGTGACAAAAGCCCGGCTTTGATCGCGCACTCAGTACAGAGCATTTTCGCGCCCTGTTCTTTGGCGAGGCGGTCAGCTTCCGGGTGCTTCCAGCATTTCCGGCCACATGTCGGGCACTCGACGGGCTCCCAGTCCGGGTGCTTGCCCTGCACGTCGCCGTTCAGGTTCTTGTCCAGTGGGAGGCAGAGGATCCCGCCCCGGTCGGTCTGTTTTCTCGGTGTCAGGTCGAAGCCGTGAGCCCGGAGCTGTTCGCGGGTGCTGTTGGTGCTTTCTTCCTGCTTTACCTCCAGCACTTCCACCTTGTCCAGTGGCAGGCAGAACGAGCCCTGCGGCTCCCATTTTTTTGCCTTCCAGTTCTCTGCGAACTTCTCCAGCGTATCGAACAGGCAGAGGCCCGCCTCGGTTTCGGTCTGGAATACGGTCTGCATGACTGCTTCGTCCTCTGAGTCCTCCCAGCCGTAGAGGTGCCAGCTCTCGCGGTTGTCGTAGTCCCACTGTGAGAACCAGAGCACATGGCCGTCGATCGGCCAGCTGGTGCCGGTTACTTTTCCGGTGATCACTTTCGGTTTATATTCCATGGTTTTGTCCTCCTTAGAAAATTCTATTTAATGCAATAATGAGCACGATCACGGCCACGAAGGCGATCGTGATGTTCTGCTGTCTGAGTCCGTCCTTTTCTCCGATAACTCCCAGAAGCAGGAGAGCAGCCACGAGGGCCAGCACTATGTTTATGATCAGCATGTTGTTGTCCTCCTTTGGTTTGCCGGGAGAGCTTGGCCCTCCCGGTTTGTTCCCGACATTTATGTCGGCCACATTATGCAATGATCGTGATTTTCTCGCGATCCGGAACGTCTGCCAGTGCTTTGACGAGGTAGTTCTTCACATTGTCCACCGCCTGAGACTTCCAGAGGCCACCGTCAGCAGCCACCAGCTTGAAGGCAGGGGCTCCACCGCGTCCCTCGCTGATTCTGAACACGAAGTCGCTCGCAGGCTGCGGAACTTCCAAAAATGTGCGGTACGGGATCAGGCTCACCGGGTTAGGAACGAAGGCGGCGTCCTTTGTGGTTACTCCGGTTTTGATGATTGCCTGCTGGCTTACGCCGTCGTCCGAGAAGGTTCCCTGCTGTGTGTTTACGATATTGCTCGCCATAATGGTGACGGCTTCGCGGTCGTCTGTTTTCTGAAAGCATGACTGCATGGCCACGAGGAAGCTCTCCTGATCATATTCGCGGCCGTATTCAAACTGCGGCAGCAGGGCGTTGACCTCGAACAGAGTCTCGCGGTCACGCTCGGCCAGCAGCCCGGAGTAGAGCAGCACCTTTGTGGCGCTTACCACCTGAATGATCATTCTGTCGCGGAGTTCCTCGCGGCTTTCCTTGATGTAGTCCACCAGAGAGGTGAGAGTGGTCGCCTTGATCGGCTCGGCCTTGTCGGCTGCGTCGTAGCGCCTGAGATCCTTCGTGCAGTATGTCCGGCCGTTGATCTCGATTGTTTCCGGCTTCTCGGCCTTTACGGCCAGCCCTGCGATATATGCGATTGCTTCTTTGATTCCTTCCATTTCCTTGTCCTCCTTATGCTTCTTTTACTGGTGCGATTTTTACCACCTTCATTTTATTGCGTCCGCCGGTTGTCTGGTGGTCGTCCGCGGACTGTCCGGCGGTTTCGTACACCTCGCCGGTGTCCGGATCGTAGTCACGGCCCGGAACTAATTCAGTAGCGGCAGCAGGTGCCTGTTTTCCCCTGTTTTTAAGATCCAGAGGCTTGCCTGTCGGATTCTGTCCCGGTGTAGGAGCTGCAGCTTGTGTTTCCTCTGATTCCTGATCCTGATCGGCGTCCGTGAAGTCGGAGAGATCCATCTGTCCACGGATCTGCCCGTCGTATTCGGCGATCTCGATCTGGCCGGTTCTCATATTGACGCCCATCACCATTTGCGTGTCGATTGCTTCGGTAGCTGCGAGCTTGGTCGTGACAGCAATCTGGGTTCCTACCATTTGGCGGGTTTTGTTCGGCGTAAATTTAATATTTACCGTGATCTGGCGCTTAGTGGTTGCTTCTGTGTTCGGATTCTGAATATTTTCAGCCACCTGCATGAGCGCCTCGTTGAGTTTCTCGGCGAAGGCTCCGCCTGCGAGAGCTTCGAGGTTGATCTTTGCCTGTACTTTCTGCTTTTTCATGTGCTTACCTCCTTACCGCAGCCCATACGGCTGTATTTTTTCCGGTTCTTTTGCTCGGTTTCTTTCCGACGACTTCCAGAACTCCGGCGCCTTTCAGCTCTGTGAGTCTCGGCGCCACGAAGTTGCGGTCGTAGTATTTCAGGTGGCCAGCAGCCACCAGCTCGTCGGTGATTTCTTCCACGGTCATTGACCGATTTCCGAGAGTTTCCAGTATTAGCTTGCAACGCTCGCCGCTGCGTGTTCGTATGCCGTCGTAACTTTGGCGGCGTGTCTGTTTAGTAATCCCGTTCATGGTTTCCTCCTTATCTGAACCGGCGGAGCAGTGGCCCCGCTGGCTCTGGTTCTTTTATATGTGCCATGTGGCAAACTCGCGTCCGGTGCTTTCCGGACTCCGCCACACTATGACGGCAGAAGGAAACGGAGCTGCGTCCTCGCCGTTTCCGTCCTCGTCGGTGAATTTCAGGCGGCCGCGGAGGAATCTCACCTCGCTGGCCTTGCCGAAGATCCAGTCGTGAAAATATGCCGTGTCAGTCCGCGAAGGAATGAGCATAACCACGGTGGTGCCGGGCTTCCGGCTTTCTTCGTAGCCTTTGCGTACCCAGTCTGCGATCGCTCGGCCGTATGGCGGATTGCAGAACACGCGATACCCCCCCAGTCTTGCTTTAGGCCGTCGTCGTCCGGCGTGAAGTGTTTCGCGCACTTGGCGCTTTTGTCGGTGCTGGCCGGATCCAGTTCAAAATGAAACTCGCGATCCAGTTCCGCGAAAAAATCCGGCGGAGTGCACCAGCACATGTTTTTACTGCTCAGCAGTGCGTCGTTCATTGGCTTGATCTCCTTTCTGTGATTTGTAGAGCCCGCAGCCGTTCCCGTTGTTCATACACGGATCCGGGGAGGCCATGTGGTGCATACAAATTTTTAACGGTTCGCCCGTCTGTTTGTTTATGAGCTTTCCGCTCAGCATGGCGCAGGCTTTTGAAATTACAAAAGGCCCGACTCTGCGGAGCTCGCAGTATTCGCATTTCATGGCGTGCCTCCTTCCTCGGTGTAGTCGATCTCCACACCTTCCAGCAGTTTGAGGATCCCGGCGATATATTGCACGCGGTACGGTTCCAGATCTTCGAGCTTCATGTGTTTGCGCCCGTAGATCTGCTTCATGTCTCGCCATACTTCCCACGGTACCCGGTAGAAGTTTTCCAGCCCCACACTCACCATAATGAAGGCAGCAGCTCCGAGCTTGTGGTGGAGCGTCAGGCTTTCCACCTGTTCAGGCGTGAGGCGGCTCTGGTCGATCTTGTCGCTGTCGGTGTGTTTTGCCTCAAATACCACGGCCCGGCCGCCGGTGAGCGTTCCCTTGAAGTCCGGCTGCCCGGCTTTGGTGTAGCAAGCAAGGAAACGGCCCTGTCGGTCTGGCTTCCTGAGTGGTTTCATGGGCTCCGGGGTCTTTTCAACGAAGGCCACGCCCTTGTCGCAGTACCAGTTCAGGCTTGCGGTGATCATATTCTCGAAGTGTTCACCGGCTCGCTTGCTTTGGAGGCCCTTCTGGCTATGCTGCACCCGTGCAAGGGCGGTGCTGGCCGTCGGATCCGGGTAACCTTCGCTGTTTCTTCCCGGAACCGTGTCCCAGCTCATTGATCTACCTCCGGGCCTGCGTCTTTGTCGGCCTCCAGTGTGATGTCATGGCCGGGGTGGCGTCTGAGCTCGATCGCAAGGTCTAAGATCATTTCGCCGTTGATCCGCACGGTGGTGGATTCAATCGCGGCGACTCCACTCAGGTTCCCGACGCGAGAGGGGAGGACGATCAGAGCGTCACCGATCGGAAGTGTCTCGGCTTCGCGGTTTCTGTAAAGCTCGGCAGCGTCCCGGATCGGGATCTGGTGCTGCTTTGCGTATTCGATCTCGTTTCTCATGCCTTCGCTCGGATTCTCGATACCATAAACCCAGAGCTCGTCGCACATGGTAAGAAGCGAGAGGCCCATGTCCATGCCCGCGGCGCGTTCCTCCGGCTTGGTGTCGTCAAGAAACTGGGTAAAATATACATGAGGCGCGATCGGGATCACGTCGTCCCAGAGTTCAACGGCTTCGCGGCAGTAGCGCTGGGCCTTTTCTATGTTCTTTTCAATGTCCCCGCGGCACGGGGAGCAGATGTAAACCAGTTTTTTTCTCATGGTTTGGCTCCTTCCTGAGCAGCCTCAGCGAGTCGCTGCTCTTGTATTTTGCAGGTGTCCGGGTTAATCTCTATCCCGATATAGTTCCGCCCTTCTTTGAGGGCTGCGGCTCCTGTGGTTCCACTTCCTGAGAATGGATCCAGAACCGTGTCGCCCGGTTTGCTCCCGGCCAGTATGCAGATCTTGGCCAGTTCCTCCGGGAACGTGGAGAGGTGGGCGCCTTTATATGGCCGCGTGGCGATCGCCCAGACGTCCCGGCGGTTTCGTTTGCCGGTTTCATTTCTCTGGAGCCCGTGGCTGCCTCGATCCACCTCGGTGCTGTTGGCTTTGGCCTGATCGTGAGTGTAGGCAGTGCCGCCGCGGAAGGTTTTCGCGTTGCCGCGCTTCCGGCCGGGCTTTTTCGGATCGTACCCGACGGCCAGCTCCTTGACGGCCTCGGCGTCGTAGTAATAGGCGGCCGCTTTGCTGAGTAAAAAAACATACTCGTGAGATCTTGCCGGTCTGTCTTTGGCGCTTTCTGGCATGGCGTTGGGCTTGTTCCAGATAATGTCCGCCCGGAGGTACCAGCCGTCACTTCTGAGAGCCAGAGCCAGCAGCCACGGGATCCCGATCAGATCCTTGCGCTTGATCCCTCCGTCCTCGATATGCCTCGCGTAGCTGTCGCCGATATTCAGCCAGAGGGTGCCGTCGTCTTTCAGGACTCTGGCGACTTCCCGGAAGGCTTCCACCAGTTTGCGGGTGTATTCCTCCGGAGAGCTTTCAGTTCCGAGCTGATCGGCTGCTCCGTAGTCTCTGGCGTTGTAGTAGGGTGGTGAAGTTACGCAGACGCTGCAGCATTTGTCCGGCAGCTTTCTGAGTTCCTCCAGTGCGTCACCTTGTAGGATCATCCCAGCACCTCCCCTCTGAGTTCGAGCTTCGTTTGTTCGACGCTCTGGCTCTCCAGTCGGAGGGCGCCGCGGGTGATAGCCTCCATTTCCTGCTCTTTCCTACGGCGTTCGCTTTCCCTGTACTCTATCAGGCGTTGGCCTTTGTCCGGAAGGGATCCGGCCGCGTTGTCGATCTTCTCGGTTAATTGTGCCGGTGTCATGCTGCGAGACTTTTCCCGTTCGTACATTGGCGTGTACTGTTGCATGAAGGCTACCCGATCCATGCCGGGCTTGCCGCCTATGTATGCGCTGCGGTGCATTTCCCAGAGGGAAGTCCAGCCGATTGACTCAACGGCTCGCGCCACCAGAGGCGGGAGCTGGTGGGAGAGATCTCCGTGGTTGAATTGTCCGGCGCTGTACATGAGGTCGCTCACGGCCAGCCATGCCTTGTCCGGCTCTATGAGTTCCGGGTGCTGGATCTCCAGCATGATCTCCCGGACTTCGGCCACACTCGGCGGCCATTTGTTTGTTGCAATGTGTTTTTTTACTGCCAGCGCTACGATCCCGGATTCGTCTTGCTCAAACATCATGGCCCAGAGGTTCACCGTGGCCTCGATTGCTTTCGCGTCCTTGAACTTGTCAAAATTCGGGTAGGCGGTGACGACGATCGCCACCAGTCGAGCCGCGTCTGCTTTTGTCATATCTCGAAGCCCCCTTCCTCGTCTGCGATTATCCCCGCGAGCACGTCCATGGTGTCAGGTTTTCCACAATTTCCACCCGGTCGCTGTTGATAGCTTCCGGATCCGGCAGGTGGGAGAGGTTCGTCGTCCCAGCGTCCCTGATTGATCCATGTTGACGGGTTGGGAATGAAGCGGCCACCTTCTCGCAGCCATTGTTCCGAGGTTTTAGCTGTTGCCACTGCCTGCATGATCTTCTCGCACAGTTCAGCGTCGGGTTTTGCCTTTTCCCATGCCTTCTGTGCTGCTTTCTTGCCGACTTTCTTCGGGTATGCAGTCCAGAACTCTGCGAAACGTCGTTCCTGAGCGCTTGGCTGCTTCTCGGCCGCGGGGGGTATGGGGGTATCCCCCTTATTTTCTGGTCTACTCTGGTCTACTCTGGTCTGGTCTACTCTACCTGTGGTCTTTTTCTGGTCGCTCTTGCTTGCGTCCGCAGACTGTCCGGCGGTCGTCCTCCGGTCGTTTGACTTAGCAGCAGCGCGGCGGGCTCTCGAACGGTTTTTCTCATTTTCTCGCTGTTCGATCAGCTTTCCGGTGTACTCGCTCCAGTCGTGGATCTCCAGAACGCCGTCCTCCGTTACGTCCAGCAGGGACGCAGAGGTCAGGGCGGCCACAAATTCCTCCGGATCCTTGTCCCACTGGGCCGCTCTTGCGATCATTCTGTCGGATATTCCAGCGAGGGATCCGTCCGGTGCGTTATCAATGGCCCAGAGCCAGAACGAGATCAGCAGGCCGAGCATGTGAGCCGGTTCAATGTCGAGCTCGTCAGCAGCAGCCAGCACCTTGCGGTGGTCTTTCAGTTGTTGGTGAATTTGGATCCATGCCACTGTCGGCACCTCCTTTCGTGGTTTGTTTCTGGTTCGGCCGTAGAGTTCCGCCGGTCTGTCCGGCGGTCGTCCTTCGGTCGGTGTTATTAGTTAAAAGGGAGCTGTCCGTCGTCCGGTATGTCCATGAATCCGTCGTTGTTGGCGGGCTGAGGATTGCCATTTGCGTTGCCTCCGTTGCTGTCTGCGAAGTAAATGTTTGAGGCCACAACTTCCACGGCCTTGCGATTCTGGCCGGTTTTCTCGTCCTTCCATTTACGGGTGGAGATCCGGCCCTCAACTACGATCTGGCGGCCTTTGGAGAGGTAGCGGCCGCAAAACTCGGCGCGTTCTCTCCAGCACACGATCGGGATATAGTCTGGAGCGGCGTCTTTGTTCTTGCTTGGTACCTGCACGGCGAGGTCGAAGCTCGCCACTGGTGTGCCGCTCTGTGTGTATCTGATTTCAGGCTCCTGAGCCAGACGGCCCAGAAGTTCCACATGATTAAGCATTGTCTTGTCCTCCTTGCTGCTTTGCGTTATCCATAGCGGCGCAGGCTTCGTCATACTGGGCCCGCGTCAGGTTGTGCGGATCCTGCTGTCCGTATTTTTTCAGGATCCAGTCGTTGATCGACTGCTGAGAGTACCCGGCGTCCTCGCCTTTACGGTAGAGGCGGGAGAGCTGAGCGTCTGAGAGTGGTCGTGCGGCGCCTGAGCGCCCCGTCTGGCCGTTCTGCGCCTGCGGCTGTGTGTTTCCCTGCCGGTTCCCGTTCTGAGCTCCTGTGTGCTGCTTCTGGCCCTGCTGAGGTGGTTCGCTGCTGTGGTCGCTCATGTCCGGATCGTCGTCGCCCTGATCAATGCCGAACTTCTCGAACAGGTAGTATTTGAGGCAGTACGTCCACGCTGAGCCTTTGGCCTTGTCTGGGCCTCCGTCATTCGTTCCGATTGCATGGAGGGTAACTTCCAGAGTCTCGTCCGGGTTGTCTGCGTTCGTCCAACGGATCGTGAGGTCGGCCTCGTACACCCAGACAATGCGGTCGCCGTTTCTGGTGTGCTGCGTGAAGTTGGAGTAGTAGATCGGATCCCCGTTTTCGCTGTGCCGGGTGGCCTGCTCGCCTACAATGTCAAAATTGACGCCGAACTCATTCATGGCCGGAGTGAGAAGCTGGTACACGTCGAAGATCTTCGCGAACTTGTACTTTACACCGTCGCTGTGGGCCTTCTGAGTGATAGAGGGAACGGCTTCGCGCAGCTTGATGAACTTCTGCTGCAGCGTCAGCGGTACCGGTGGGGTGGTGGCCGTCTTGGCGGCCGCCGTTTCCTTGGTTGTTGCCATGCGCTACCTCCTTACACGTCCACCGTGAAGGTGTCCGGTTTCTCAATGATCTGCACGCCCTCCACCAGCTCGCCGGTGGTTTTGTCTACGATCTGGCCGCCTACAATTTCGAGCCGCTTCTTGAACTCGCCCCACTTCGGTTTTTCGGTGTTCTGGATCATGTCCTCGTTGCCGGAGGCTTTCAGGTAGGCCAGCAGAGCGTCGTCGTCCTGCTTCATAGTGCTGCCGCCGATTTTCTTCACCAAAGTGCCGGAGAGAAGGCGGTAGCTGTGCTTTGTCTTGGTCGTCTTGTGTGGAACCGTCTCGAAGTATTCCGCGAGCTTTCCGGTGAGAAAACGGGTACCGTTTTCATATCTGCGCTGAGCGGCGTCAAGTCTCTGCTGGATCTTCTCGATCTGGCTTTCGCCCAGTGCCTTGATCCGGTCGAGCTCGGTCTTTTCTTCTGCGATTTTTCGGCAGGCCCAGTCGGCGCAGCCGTCGTCAGTGATACGCCATGCCGGGCGTGGAGCGCTTTCGGTTTCCTCTGCGTCGAACATGTTCATGTCCATGCTTTCCAGTTCGTCCAGTGTTACAGCCGGAGTTCCCGGCTCTGTGGTGGGTGCTGCGATTGTTTCTTTGATTTCTGCGGCCTGCTCAGCCTCAGCTATTGCTTTCTTTGTCGTTGCCATGGTTCTGTTCTCCTTCCTTTGCTTCCAGAGCCTTGCGGGCTTTCTGGAGTTCTGCCTGCGTGTCTCTCAGTTCCTTGTCCTTGCTGGTAAAAAACTGGTACCACTCGCCTGAGCTTTTCTTGTACTGCTCGGCTTCGGCCTCAGCAGCGACGGCGCGTTCCGCCATGCTGGCAAGTGCAGCCGTGAGCTCTGCGATCACGCTTGGCTTGTTTTCGTTATTCATTCGGTTGCCTCCTTAAAAAATCGGTGTCCGTTAATGGTCATTACATAGATCTGGGACTCGTGCCACTCGCTGTCCGTGAGAGCGGGAGCGTAAAAGTATTTGATCGGCTCGGTCGTTGCCACGATCCCGAAGTCGAACACGTCCTGCACGGCTTCGAGGGCTTCCTGAGTCGGTTCCGGGCGGCGCTTGCTATATGCGTATACGCGCAGCACTTCGTCCGGCCGGATCCCTTCGTCCTCGCAGGTCTGGAGAATACACTGAGCTACTGCGATCTTTCCGGCGAAGGGTTCGCCTCCAGCTTCGGCCGTGAGCACCTGAGCGATCTCCAGTCGCTCGGCGTCAGTGAGAGCGTAGCGCTTCTGGATCCCTGCCTCTGCGGCCCATGCGTCTGTGACGCCCTCCCAGCTTACGGCTTGCCCGTCCTTGTAGTAGAAAACGTAGGGCTGAGATTCCTCGGCCGCCGGGCTGCTGGTTGTGATCGGGGCGGTTTTTGTCTGGGTGTGTTCTGAGAACATACCCACGACGCCGCGTACTGCGAACACGATCACCACGGTGGTGACTGCCAGCCCGCCGATCCTTTTCCAGTTCAGACGCTTGCAAAAACGGCGCAGCCGGTATAAAATAGGCTTAGGCTTTCGCGTGGTTTTTCGATTGCCTGTGCGGCTTCCCGGTTCCGACGGGTGGCCGCTTCTTTTTTCTTTGTACCCGGTGTATTCCACCGGGCTGTATACTTTCAGCGAGCTGCTTCGCATTTCTGTTACCTCCTTCTTTGTCTGAGTTTGGCCGGGAGCGTATAGCTCGGAGCCTGCATGTATTTGTTGAAATTCTGCGGCCAGTAGGCCACCTTTTCGATCCGTTTCCCACTTACTCCATACTTCGGGTTATATCCGAACACGTTCACATAGCTGAGAAGATCGGAGCGTTCCGCGTCCATGGCCTTGCACACCTCAAACAGTGCCGCCACGTCGTCGATCGCTCTGTGGGAGTTCTGAACCTTGTCCTCCAGCTTATAGGTGAGGATCGCGTTCGCCAGCTTGTGAGGATATGCCCGGCGGTCTTTGTAAACGGTCAGGCTGTCCAGATAGTCGGCAGCTTTCAGGGCCTCCGGGCCGCCGTTTCCGTGTCTCCTGAGCATTTCAGCAGTAAACAGGAGGTCAAATTGTGCATTGTGGGCTACCAGAAGGACACGGCCGCCGCTGATCAACTCAGTGAAGCGAGATGCAGCCTCAGCCTCGGTGATTCCTTCGTTTTCGAGCTGTTCGTCTGTGATCCCCGTCAGCTCGACGATCTTCTGAGGGATCCGCTCACCTTCCGGCAGCTTCACGAACACGTCGGCGCTGTCGGCCATGCGGAGGGTGCCCCGTTCGGTTTTCTCGACTCTGATCGCTGCCAGTTCAATGATCTGGCAGCTTTCAGCTTCGAGCCCGGTTGTCTCAGTGTCAAAAAATATGACCGCTTTGTATTTCGTGAATACGTCCCGGAGCTCATTCATGGTCGTTCACCTCCGTTTTGATCGTGATCGAGGTCGTGGCTGCGAGCTTTAACTGCTTAGAGGTCAGCTCGTACATGTCCACGGCTGCGTTCACCTGAGCCAGTGTGACGCTGAGCTTTGAGGCCTTGGCGAGTTCTTCGTCTGTTGCCTTCTCGGCCAGTTCAGCGAAGCCTTCCGGATCCTCGCCGTGCGCAGCCTCGTAGAGCTTCTGAAACTGCCGGGCGAGTACCTGCTTGATCCGTCCGATAAAGTCCGGAGCTAAAGTGCTGCGCTTTTTCGGTTCTGGCTGCTTCTTGTCAGAGTCCAGATCGTCCAGAGTGTCAGAGTCGCAGATAAACCGAACACAAGCGGCACGGAAGCCGAAGGACGTGCCCACATAGCTGCGGGAGTAGTTGCCGCCGAGGAAGAACACACCAGCGTCCGCACCGTTGCCCCAGCCGCCCCCGCGATAAATAACCCGCTCGCCGTTAGAGTCGAGCCAGAAGTATTCGTCGCTTTCGTAGTCGTCGGCAGGATAGAGGCCGAGTTTTTTCAGCTTGTCCGGTGCGTCCATGTCGCTGCGAACTTCCAGATCCGTGAACTTTACGCCGTCGTAGTCGGTGCCGTCCGGGTGTACCGGCTGGAGTGTGATCTCGCCGTCGTGTACGTTGTAGTAAGCCGGATCGCCGTCTGCTGTGTAGATTCCTTCCCACTCTGGGGAGCCTTTGGACTGATCCGCGCCATAGGCTGCGCCGTTGTTCGGGATCACCTGCGGCATACCGTCCATAAATCGAACGCCGCCGACGTGCTCCCAGATGTTGCCGCACATGTCAGCTACACCGTAGGCCGTGCCGTCGTGGTTCCACTGAACCGGGCCGGATCCGGTCAAGGTCTTGCCGCAGCCTCCTTCGTATGTAGTGCCGGTTTGCTCCGGGTGGCTGTGACTCTTGCCGCTTGCGGTGTTTCCGGTCGGCATGGTGTCGTTGTCCCAGCTCCAGAAGCCGAGAGCCACCCACTCGTCGTTAGTGATCAGGTGCCAGCCTTCACCCTTGCTCTCGCAGAGGCGGATTGCTTCGTCGTGGCTGATATTCACAGCCGGTTTCATAAATGGGAGAGAGTACGGAACGCCGTCGATCAATGTGTTCTGGTACTTGCTGATCGCGTATTCCTTAACCTTGCGGCCTCTCAGGGTGTCAGGGAGTCCCAGCTCGGACGGGGTAAAAACCACCATAATGTCCGGGCGCCCGTTTTTGTCGTAAATTACTTCGTTTCTCATGGTTTTGCTCCTTTTCTGTATTTGCTGCGGCAGATCGGGCACTTGTAGCCGTACCACGGGATCACCGCCTGCTTGCTTACATTCCAGTCCAGCCCGCACTCTTGGCATACTTCATAGCGGCAGCCGTCGCGCCGGGCATGAGTACGGGCCCGCTTAGGTTTCGCGAGTCGTTCATGGGATCACCTCCTATCCAGCGGCCAGCCTGCTGCATAGCTGCCTCATAAGCAGCCGCTTGTATTTCTTCCGGGTTCTCCATTTCCGTGCGTGTTTGTATAGGTGCCACCATTTCGGGTGGGTGTTGGCTCTATATAGTAGGGAGTCCACAAAAGTGTTCACGGCCTTTCGTGCGTATTGCCGGAACTTCCGGAACCGCTCCGCGAGCTCGTCCATGAGTTGCCGGACTGCGTGAGCTGCTGCCTTTATTGCGTCGGCGAGAGCGCCGAGCAGGGCAGTGGCGGCAGGTGGGCCGATCTGGATCGTGAGCTCTGTGTGCTTAGGTTCTGGTGGCGACTCGTCCGGGAGTGGATCGCTTCGCGCCTGATCCGCAGCTATGAGCTGCTGGCGTTTCTCGTAGTCCTCGACGCTCATGTAGCCGTCGAATATATAGGGATCCGGTTCCTCGGTGGTTTCCTTTCCGTACCATGGAATATCTGCCGGGAGGTTTTCCGGGCGTGGTATCGGCTCAGGAGGGAAGGCCGTCGAGTCTTTCAGGAGATTGCAGCCGCCTTCGTAGTGCCAGAGAATACCGGCCTCCAGTTCTGCGATCGTCATGTTCTCGCCGAAGTGCCCGCAGTAGTAGCCGTTCACCATGACAGCGTTCGGATCCTGCTCCAGAATTTCGGTGGCAGTGCTCAGATCCTCCAGCTCGAAGGTGTCAGAGTCTTGGTTGAGCCAGACGCTTTCCGCGTGCCAGCTTCGGCCAGTTTTCCATATAATCACCCACGCTATACCGTCGCGGATTTCTTCGGCGTACTGCCGAGCTATTTCGTGTAATGCTGCCATGTTGTCGCTCCTTTCTTTTTTATATAGTGGGGGATTTTCGCCCGCGGCACTTAAAGCTCTCAATGAGTCGGCGCTGGGCGAGTTCGGCGCTATACTCTCGGCGCATGTTCTTGTCGAGCTGGCCGGTGTCGCCTCTTTTCAGTTCTTTATAGATAGTCGCCACATGGACGCCGAGGTCGATCGCAATGTCGGCCGGACGCCCTCCGGCTGCGTATTCCGTCTCGATTTTCTCGCGGTCGCCGAATGTCAAATATCGGTAGTTTCGCACGTTCTCACCTCTCTTTCTGTGCTTTTCAGGTAAAAAAATAATGCGTCCGGAGGCTTTCGCTTCCTTTCGCATTTAATATTATCTTTTCCGACATTGCAAAAAATAAGAAAAAATACTTGCCTGTCTTGCAAAAATATGATAAAATCAAAAATTGTGAGTGGCTGCAGACAAGCAGCCATTTTGAAACATTGAATTCCTTGCTCACGAAGGTAATAGTGGGCCAGAGACCATAAGGAGGTGCGAAGAGCATGAACAAATACGAATTAACCGTTGTTGTTAACGCAAAAATTGAGGATGACGTAAGAGTAGCAACTGTAGAAAAAGTAAAAGAATACGTTGCACGTTACGGCGGAACAGTTACTAATGTTGACGAATGGGGTAAAAAGAGATTAGCTTACGAAATCCAGAAGATGAAAGAAGGATTCTACTATTTCATTCAGTTCGAAGCTGATGCTACAGCTCCGGCAGAAATCGAAAGACATGTCCGTATCATGGAAAATGTTATCAGATATTTATGCGTAAGACAGGAAGCATAAATAAGGAGATTTAGAATGAATAAAGTTATTTTAATGGGACGTTTGACCAGAGATCCGGATGTTCGTTATTCCGCAGGGGAGAGCGGCACATCAGTTGCAAGATATACATTGGCTGTAGATCGCAGATTCAACAAACGCGATGGCGAAGCAACCGCTGATTTTATCAGCTGTGTAGCGTTCGGACGCAGTGCAGAGTTTGCGGAGAAGTATTTCCATCAGGGACTGAAGGTAGTCGTTACAGGTCGTATCCAGACAGGAAGCTATACCAACAGAGATGGCAACAAGGTTTACACTACAGATGTAGTAGTAGAGGATCAGGAGTTTGCTGAAAGCAAAGCTGCGTCTCAGGCAAATGGAAATAACTATACACCTGCAAGACCGGAACCGAGTGCAGCCAGCGGCGATGGATTTATGAATATCCCGGACGGTATTGACGAAGAATTACCGTTTAACTAGACATTAAAGGAGGTTTACAGCAATGGCTTACAATAAATCTGAAAGACCAGATTCTCCGATGAAGAGAAGAGGCGGACGCAGAAGAAAAAAAGTCTGCGTTTTCTGTGGTAAAGAAAACAACGAAATCGATTACAAGGATGTAAACAAACTGAAGAGATATGTCTCTGAAAGAGGAAAAATCCTTCCGAGAAGAATCACAGGAAACTGTGCAAAACATCAGAGAGCTCTGACAGTAGCTATCAAGAGAGCACGTCACATCGCTCTTATGCCATACGTTCAGGACTAATCAAAATTTGAGAATATAAAGATTATAAAAAGAGCGGCGAACCTTTCTATAGCATGCAAGTGCTGTAGGAAGGTTTTTTTTGCTGGACAAAACAGTAAAAATATAGTAAAATTGAATAATCACAGGAGGGAAAATAAGGAGGAAACTATGAAAAAGAACGAAAAAAGAAAACTGTGGAAACAGGGGCTTGGAACAGCTCTTGTTTGTGGTCTTGCAGTAGCTGTGTTTCCGGCAGCGAAAGCAGACGCAGCAGACTTGCTGAAAGCAGGTCCGATCAACACGACAGCAGAGCATGTAACACAGAACCAGCCGTTTGCAGAGAGAACAGCGGGAAGTCAGTATTTCCGTATCCCGGCATTTATCGTTACGCAGAAGGGAAATCTTCTGGCAGCAGCGGATGCGAGATATTCTACAACCGGTGACGGCGGCGGACTGGATACGATCGCTTCTGTATCAACCGATAATGGTAAGACCTGGAATTATTCATTCCCGCTGTATTTTCCGGACAGCGATGGTTATATCGGCAATACGGCAACTACGATCATCGACCCGGCACTGGTACAGGGAAAAGACGGAGAAATTTATTGTATTGCCGATGTAAACCCAACCGGCGTAACGACAATGGGCGGTTATAAAGCTCCGGGAGAAGGAACCGGTTATGTTAAAGTAAACGGAAAAGATTATCTGGCAGTAACGGATAATTATGACAATGTAAACACACAGCCAAAAGATGACGATGCCACAACTTATGCTTATTATGTAGGGGACTGGGATGAGAACGGATATGCAAAAATTTTAAAACGATCCGATCATTCGGAAACAGGATATGGCGTGGATAAGTGGTACAACCTGTATAAAGTAGAAAATGGAGAGTATAAAGATACCCTGACACAGAAACAGGTTAATTCCAATACGGATATTCAGCAGAATATTTTCTATAAAGGATCTGCATTGCATGTATACAATACCGGATATATGATGTATGCAAAAACATACGATGATGGATTTACCTGGACAGATCCGGAAATCCTGAATCCACAGATCAAACGTCCGACAAAAGAGACAGCACTGCTGGTATCTCCGGGGCAGGGGGTACTGACTTCAGATGGTACGATCGTCATTCCATTCTATGATCATGGCGATGGGGAAGAAAATGCAAGCATTATCTGGTCTGATGATAATGGAAAAACATGGGAAAGATCCAATGACGTACCAGGAGCAGCCGCAGGTGGTTACTGGTCATCCGAAAGTGAAGTCGTAGAGCTTTCAGACGGAACATTGCGTATGTTCTTCAGAAGCGGACAGGGAGTGGTCTGCTATTCAGATGCAGTAAGAAATACATCCGGTGATTATGTATTTACAAAGCCGGTCAAGACAGGCGTTTCTTGTACATCAACCTGTAATGTGACAGCGATCAATTATTCTAAAACGATTGATGGAAAACAGGCAATCCTGGTAGCTGCCCCGGGCGGAAGTGGACGAGCAAACGGTAAAATATTTACATTTCTGGTAGAAGAAGACAAGACGCTGACTTTAAAAAACAGCTATTCAGTAAACAGCGGCACTTATCAGTATTCCTGTATGTCAGAGCTGAAAAACGGAACGGTAGGACTTCTCTGGGAAAATGGCGGAGGAAGCATACGCTATGATAATTATGATATCGCCCAGCTTGCGGCAGATGGTTATATAAATGATTTAGAGCTTGGCGTAGAACTTACTAGAAATGAAACTTATACAAGGTCTTACCAGGTGGCAGAAGAACATAAAACAGGTATTACGACGGAAGCAGATCAAAAGGTTGCAGATGTAAATTATGCAAAAGTAGATGGTGTAGAAAAAGAAGTTGTGCCGATGTATGCACATATAGCAAACAATAATTCTGACCTGAGCAGTTTTGCAGCAAAAAATGATATATCACTGAATCTGACAGATGCAGAGTTTACCTTTACTTCAACCGGAACAGCAAATGTGTATGCAGTATATAATGAAAATAAAAAGGTATATCTCACCAATGAAAGCGGTGCAAATTCATTTTTCAGTGCAGCAGCAAAAAATAATATGCTGGTAACGCCGACAGATGGCAGTGATACTTTCCGTATCTGCAAAGAAAACGGAGAACGATATGTAATTTTCTATTATACAAACATGGACTTCAACGCAAACAGACTCTATAATGCAAGCTTTACAGCTGGAACCTATGAGGTGGTTCTGCTTGAGAAAAAGGACAAAGCAGAAGCAGGAGATATTGTTCCGGGATATCAGAGAGTATCAAAAGTTACTTCCGGTAAAAAATATCTGATCGCCAATATCTTTAATAAAGACAATAAAGACCATGTTATTGTTCTCTACCCAACGAATGGAACAGGAAATCAGACAAAACTTCTTGGAGCAGCAGAGAAACGAATAACACCGACGGAAGCAACCGTGACAATCAAAGCAAACGAGATCGGAAGAACCACAACGGTGATTGACGGTGTGACATACAATATCGTATGCGATGAGCCGGCAGCAGTAAACGATAAAGCGATCTTAAGTACCGATGCACAGGTTGCAGAGAGAACTTATCTGGAAAAAGATTATCCGGAAGGAACTTTTGCCAAGTCCGGTATCGCAGAGGCAATCGCAAAAGCAAAAGAAGTTGCACAGAAAGAAAAAGTAACCAAACTGGAAATCAAAGAAGCAGACGATGCTTTAAAGAAAGCACTGGGCAAACTCGATGAAGTAAAAGCCTCCGGCAAAACAGAAGTACAGACAAAGATTGCACAGGCGGCAGAAAAGAAAGAAGCAGATTACACAAAAGAAAGCTGGGCAAATTTTGCAAAAGCAAAGAGTGCTGCAGAGACAGTAAATGCTTCTGAAACAGCAACTGCAAAACAGCTGAAAGATGCTGCAGATGCATTAGACATCGCCATGAAAGCACTGGAAGCAAAGAAACCGGATAATAATAACGACAACAACAACGGTAATAATGGAAATAACAACAGCCAGACCCCGGCAATCGGCAGCGTGATCGCAGATGCATCCGGTATCTTTAACTACAAAGTTACCGGAAATGATACGGTTGAAGTGAAAAACATGACTGCAAAAGGCAAAGCAAAGAGCAGCGTGAAAATCGCAAAAAACATCAAAGCAAACGGTAAAACTTATAAAGTAACCGCTATTGCAGCCAATGCCCTGAAAGGCAATAAAAAAGTAACTTCCGTAAGCATCGGCAGCAACGTAGAAAAGATCGGAAAGAAGGCATTTGCAAATTGCACGAAACTGAAAACCGTTACGGTAAACGGAAACAAACTGAAGACCATCGGACAGAGTGCTTTCTCAGGAGATAAGAACTTAAAGGCCGTAAACCTGAAGAAAGTAAAAACACTGAAAACCGTTGGAAAATCAGCATTTAAGGGCGTTTCAAAGAAGATAACGGTTAGAGTGCCAAAGAACAAAAAAGCAGCTTATGTAAGAATCTTCAAAAAAGGCGGGATCGCAGCCAATAAAATTAAATAATGAAAAAACAATTTATAGTAATAGTGTTAGTGGTTCTTGTAAGTTTAGTTGTTGATTATGGAATAAGGGGATATTATTATCCTCAAAAAGATGATTTTGAATCAAGTGGTACTGGATGGATCCTTGAAAAAGGAGCACCGGAAGCTTTTCTGTAAAAGTCAAATAAGCAACAGACAGAAAGCAGAAAACCGTAAGCGAGAGGAAACATAAAAATGTGCAGGCAGAGGAAAACTCAAAGCCTGCACATTTTTTGAAATTTAACCAAATCAAGGAAGTAGCAAAGCGGATTGCGAATATCCGCTTGATTTGATAAAAATAATTGGTTTCAGAATTCAGGTTAAAAATTGAAGACTAATTAAAACTGCGTGGATCCGGATATTTATCAGGGGAAGTACTATATCCATTCTGATATTTAACGGTCATGTAAATTGTTTCATCGCCGTTTTCGATTTTGACATAGCAGACATTGTCCTTGTCGAATTTGTCGGTGATCTCTATTTTCTGATTTTTATAATAAATCCATACACTGCCATCATCGAGATATTCTACGTCCGGTGCGTTCAGTTCCTCCATAATTTCGTCTTCGGTCAGAGGACGTTCGTTTCCGTCTGCATCGAAGGCAACACCGCCTCCGCCTTGAGTGACGGTGTTTCCGTCGGTATCTTTGTATTCAAGAGAATAAGAACCGTTGTCGGTATTTAAATCGAGAGTGGCACTTGTCTGGTCACCGTGCATCCAAAGCTGGATAGTTCGCTGGATTCCGCCGACATTTGCTGCGTAAGCCGTTCCTGTTCCGCCAACGATCACGCAGACTGCGATTGCAGCCGCCGCAAGTTTCATTTTCTGCTGTTTTTTTAATTTTGCCATATATTTGACCTCCCCTTCAGAGATATCGGAGGTATGCAAAACCGAAAAGGCCTGTTTGTATTTTTCTTTATTCGTCATTTTCCCATTCCTCCTTCAGTGCTGTTTTCAGAAGAGAGCGTCCGCGTGACAGGCGTGTTTTTACGTTGCTTTCCGAGAGCTTTAAAATATCGGCGATTTCCCTGACGGAATAATCTTCATAATAAAATAAATGAATAACGATGCGATATTTTTCAGGAAGTTTCAGAACTTCCTCGAATAAATTCTCAGATTCCGGATTTTCAAAAGTTAACGTTTCTATATAATCCTCCAGCGAACGTCTGTTACGCCGCCAGAAAGCAAGCGTTGTATTTTTCGCTTTATTGATCACGATACGGATCAGCCACGCACGGATATGCTGCTCATCTTCAAAATCTTTGCTTGTCGTGTAATACTGGATCAATGTATCCTGAACAACATCTTCTGCATCTGCCTGATTTTTACAGATGTTAAAGGCGATGGCGTAGAGATTGTTCTGATAGCGTTCGATCAGTTCCTGTACAGGTTGTCTCATGAGTACTCCTAAAATATAAAATTTGATGTAACTGTTCAGAGCCAACCTCCAAAATGCTACGCATTTCGTCGGTGTGGCGTATCCGCCAAATAAAATTTCAAAAACAGTTTTAAAAATGCAAGCATTTTATACCTGTTTTTTGAAATTTTGCTTGGCTCTGAACAGTTACAATTTGATAACAATTCATTGCAGATTGAAGTATTTGCTGCCTGAATCGTAAAAATTGCAAGTCCTTGATCAAGGTGCTTTCAATTATAATACAAATCAGCAGGGAAAAAGGTTACAAAAAAGTATTTTCGTTTTTCAGAGAAAACGATATAATAGAAACAATATCTTTTTCATGTGTGAATGAAGGGGATAAATCTGTAAAAGAAAAGAGCCGGTGTACACGTTATGCTGGGTGTTACGATCGGAAACAATGTTGTGATCAGCGGCGGAAGTGTTGTCGTGAAAGATATTCCGGATAATGTGGTAGCAGTTGAAAATCCGGCGAAGGTGATCAAGACACTGGATGCAGAGAAGTTCAGAAAAGAACCTTCTGATTTACAGGAATAAGAATTTTTGATAAGATTAAGTCAGCAGAGAAAAGGGGATTTTCGGGGGAATTGATATGGGAATGTTTTTAAACAGTATTGAGCCATATGATAAATACAAAACAATTACGAAAGGTCTTTATTTTGTAGACAAAACAGAGCTGCTGGAAGAATTAATACCGGCTCTGGAACAGGAACAGAGATTTTTCTGTATCACAAGACCAAGGCGTTTTGGAAAAACGGTTATGGCGAATATGATAGCATCTTTTTTTGAAAAATCGGAGGGCGGTTCTGATATTTTTGACAGACTTAAAATTTCAGAATATCCAAAATATAAAGAGCATTTAAATAAACATGATGTGGTATATATTGATTTCAGTGAAATGCCGAAAGAATGTGATAGCTATAAAAAATATATTTCTCGCATTGAAGAGGGAATATATTATGATTTAAGAGAAAAATATTCGGATTTGTATTTAAAGCAGGAAGATGCTATATGGGATATTTTTTCGAAAATATTCAATGAAACAAAAAAGAAATTTATTTTTGTTATGGATGAATGGGATGCGGTATTTCACATGTCATTTATGACAGAAAAGAACAGAGAAGACTATCTGCTTTTTTTGAAATTATTATTAAAAGGACAGAGTTATGTTGAGCTTGCCTATATGACAGGGGTGTTGCCGATTGCAAAATATTCCGACGGATCGGAATTGAATATGTTTCTGGAATATAATATGGCAACACGTATTCGTTTCAGTGAGTATTTTGGATTTTCAGATGAAGAAGTAGATAAGTTGTATGAAAAATATCTTCAGAATACAAAAAAGCCTCAAATTGACCGAGAGGGCTTGAGGGAATGGTATGACGGTTATCACACAGCATCCGGTCAGAGATTGTATAATCCGCGTTCGGTTGTATGTGCATTGTCCGATAATCAGCTGTCAAATTACTGGGTCAGCTCAGGAAAATATGATTCCGTATTCAGCTATGTTAAAAACAATATAGATGACGTACAGGAAGATCTGGTTCTCATGTTTGCAGGAGAAAAAATACCATCGGGTATTGAGGAATATGCAGCAACGGCACAGCAGCTCGATACAAAGGAAGAAATATATTCGGCGATGGTTGTTTATGGATTATTGACGTATGATAATGGCTGCGTGTTTATTCCAAATAAAGAGTTACAGGGAAGCTATGCATCTATGATGAAAAAGGAAAAATCCCTGGGATATATATACAGACTTGCAAATATTTCTAATAAAATGTTACAGGCGACTTTAAATAAAGATACAGATACTATGGCTGAAATTTTGCAATATGCACATAATACGGAAACGCCAATCTTATCTTATAATAATGAGGTGGAATTATCGGCGATTGTAAATCTGGTTTATCTTTCTGCAAGAGATTTTTATAGGATAGAAAGAGAAGATAAAGCTGGAAAAGGATTTGTGGACTTTATTTTTTATCCTGTCAGATATGAAGATAAGGGCATCATATTGGAATTAAAAGTGGATCAGACACCAGAAGAAGCTATCAAACAGATTAAAGAAAAAGATTATATATTACGTTTCAAAGGAAAACTGGGAGAACACAGACAATACCCGCAAAATATTCTGGCAGTGGGGATTTCATATGATAAAATAACAAAAAAACATACCTGTAAAATAGAAGAATTATTAATAAATAGCTAAGTAAAAAAGGAAGAAAAAGTGAGGTATGAATCAGATTTATCGATATTATGGTAGTAACGGGAATTGATATAGATAATTGTTTTTTATGGTTGTGCCTTGAGTTAAAATAACATAAAACAGTTGATTATTTTAAAATTTATGCTATAATTTGGAAATGTAAATAACAGTCAGATATAAATGATAGGTTATAGAGTAATTATCGGACTGTTAGGAACGAATATTTGAAATAGAATAAGAAGCAGCTGGTGTCGCCGCAAGGCGGAGAATAGGGAAACAGGTGAAAGACCCGTGCGATCTCGTCACTGTAAACAGGAGTGCATTGCTTATTATGCCACTGAGATATCGGGAAGGCAGCAATGTGCGTTAAAACTGTAAGCCAGGAGACCTGCCAGACTGTGGTGCGGGGAATAGATATTCCAGGTCACGAGGATTGATTGTACCGAATTGAAATAGAAACAGCGAAGCCGAAGAAATTCTGGTTTGGCTGTTGTTATCCAGTATACAGTCCAACGACGTGTGTTCGTTGGATTTTCTTTTTCTCCCAAATCTTATTTGTTTCAAATAAAAGTATTATTTTGGGAGGAAAGGCAAATGAAGAAAAAACTGGTAACGATTTTATGTGTAACAACAATTACAGCATCTATGCTGGCAGGATGCGGAAGCAAAACAGCAGAGACAACTGCTCCGACAGAGACAACTGCAGTAACCGAGACAGCAGCAGCTACCGAAGCGGCAACAACCGAGGCAGCTTCTGAAACAGCAGCAGCTACGGAAGCAGAAGATGATCAGGCGGCAGCAGATAAAGTAGCAGCTCTGATCGATGCAATTTATGTTCAGGAAAGAAATGAGAACACAGACGAGCAGTGTAAAGAAGCAAAAGAAGCATGGGATGCTCTGACAGATGCTCAGAAAGAACTGGTTGAAGGCGAAGAAGCTGATCCGGATTATTTCGGAAGAGATACCGGTGATGCATCCAAAGATGATCCGCGCAATGGTGATGAGATTGGTGAAAACGAACTCCTGGTTGTAAGCTTTGGTACTTCTTTCAATGACAGCCGTGTTGCTGATATCAAAGGTATTGAAGATGCACTGCAGGCTGCAAATCCGGACTGGTCTGTAAGAAGAGCATTCACAGCACAGATCATTATCAATCACATCCAGGCTCGTGATGATGAGCACATCGACAACATGGATCAGGCTCTGGAACGTGCCGTAAATAATGGCGTTAAAAATCTGGTTATTCAGCCTACACATCTGATGCATGGTGCAGAGTATGACGAACTGATGGATGCCGTAGATGCATATAAAGATAAATTTGAATCTGTAAAAGTAGCAGAACCGCTGCTGGGTGAGGTCGGAGATGATGCAGATACTGTAAACGATGATAAAAAAGCAGTAGCAGAAGCAATCACTTCTGAAGCAGTAGCAACAGCAAATTATGATTCCCTGGATGCAGCAAAAGAAGATGGCGTTGCATTTGTATTTATGGGACATGGAACTTCTCATACAGCAAAAGTTTCTTACAGCCAGATGCAGGCTCAGATGAAAGAGCTTGGTTATGAAAATGTATTTATCGGAACCGTTGAAGGCGAACCGGAAGAGACAGCATGCGAAGAAGTGATCAAAGCTGTATCTGCAGCAGGATACAAAAAAGTAATCCTTCGTCCGCTGATGGTTGTTGCTGGAGATCATGCAAACAACGATATGGCAGGCGATGATGACGATTCTTGGAAGAGCCAGTTTGAGGCATCCGGAAAATTTGACAGCATTGATACACAGATCGCAGGTCTGGGTGAGATCAAAGCAATCCAGGATCTCTACGTTGCTCATACAGCAGATGCTATAAACGAGTAATAAGTAATACATGAGGTGTACCTCGCAGCAGGAATGTCAGAGGTATTCTTGAAAAAAGAAGCAAAATAGAAGGACAGGAACAAAAATGAAGAAAAGAATCATTACATTAGCAGGATTAATGGCACTTAGCTGTGCACTGGCAGTTGGCTGCGGAAACAGCACAAGCCAGACAGAAACACAGAGTGCTGCACAGACAGAGGCAGCTTCTGAAACACAGGTACAGACCGAAGAAACACAGGAGGCGGAGAGTGCAGCAGAAACGACCGCAGACACAGAGGCAACAGAAGCCGCTGCAACACTGGAAGATGGAACTTACACGGCTGATTTTAATACAGACAGCAGTATGTTCCAGGTCAATGAAATGTATGATGGAAAAGGAACTCTGACCGTAAAAGACGGAAAGATGACCATTCATATCACGCTGCGTTCTACAAACATTGTAAATCTGTATCCGGGACTTGCAGAGGATGCACAGAAAGATGGAGCAGAACTGCTGCAGCCGGTTGTGGAAACCGTAGATTATAATGACGGTGAACCGGCAGAAGAAGTGAATGCATTTGATGTTCCTGTTCCGGCTATCGATGAGGAATTTGATCTGGCACTGATCGGAACAAAAGGAAAATGGTATGACCATAAAGTCAGCGTTTCCAATCCGGTAAAAGCAGAAGAATAAAAAATATCAGATTTTGCGAAAAGCTGCTGCGATATGTATCTACATATTTTGCAGCAGCTTTTTATCTTGAAAAGGAGAAATCATGACAGCAGAGGAACTAAATTTAAAAGACGGTGAATACACCGCAGAAGTTACGATGGAAGGCGGAAGCGGAAGAGCAACGATCGATTCTCCGACTGACATTTCGGTAAAAGATGGAAAAGTAACAGCTGAGATTAAATGGAGCAGTTCACATTATGACTATATGCTGGTTGACGGTGAAAAATTTCTTCCGGTCAATACGGAAGGAAATTCTGTTTTTGAGGTTCCGGTTGCAGAATTTGATAAACCGATGACGGTAATGGCAGATACGACTGCGATGAGTGTACCGCATGAAATCGAATATACGCTGACCTTTGCATCAGACACCGTGACAGCGTCCGGCTCCGGATCAGGTATGAGTGGATCGGTAAATATCGCATTATGGATTGCAGTTGCAGTGGCTGTGTTCATACCGGCTGTTACCAGGATGAGACGAAAGGAAAAGAAATGAAGAAAATAATGGGGGTACTCGGTGTTGTATTCTGCCTAATGCTGGCAGGCTGTGCATCGCAAAAACAGGATACGATTGAAAAGCGAAATACTGATATCAGCAAGGATCTGACATACGACCACAGCATGGAACTGGAGTACGCAAAGATGTTTGCGGTGGATTATTATCAGAATGATTATGCACTTGTCACGATCGCAGATGACGGGAAATATCTGATCGTACCGGAAGGAGAATCTGTGCCGGAAGATATGGATAAGGATATCACGGTGCTGCAGCAGCCGATCCAGAATATTTATCTGGCGGCTTCGGCGGCGATGGATATGTTTGTGGCGACAGATGCACTGGATGCGGTTCGATTCAGCTCGCTGAAAGCAGATGGCTGGTACATAGAAGAGGCGAAAAAAGCCATGGAAGATGGGGATATTATTTATGCCGGGAAATATTCAGCCCCGGACTATGAGATGATATTGAATGAAAACTGTGGGCTTGCCATCGAGAATACCATGATTCTGCATACACCGGAAGTAAAAGAGCAGATGGAAAAATTTAATATTCCGGTTCTGGTCGATCATTCCAGCTATGAGACAAATCCGCTCGGACGTACTGAATGGGTCAAACTTTACGGGCTGCTGACCGGGCATGAAGATCAGGCAGAGCAGGCGTTTGATGCAGAAGCGAAAGCGTTTGAACAGGTGAGTGATCAGGATGCAACCGGAAAAACGGTGACATTTTTCTATATCACGACAAATGGGGAAGCAAATGTGCGAAAAAGTGCGGATTATCTGCCGAAAATGATTGAACTTGCCGGCGGAAGCTATATTTTTGATGATCTAGGTGACGAGGAGGAAGCGACATCTACAGTTTCCCTTCAGATGGAAGAATTTTATGCCGGAGCAAAAGATGCAGACTATATTATTTATAATAGTACAATAGAAGGAGAATTGTCTTCCTTGCAGGATCTTCTGGCAAAAAGTCCGCTGCTTGAGAAATTCAAAGCGGTGAAAGAAGGACATGTATACTGCACGACCAAGAATCTCTATCAGTCAACAATGGAACTTGGGACAATCACATCCGATATTCGAAAAATGCTGACCGGAGACGATGCAGACCTGACTTATCTGTATAAGGTGGAGTGATACGATGAAAAAAAGCAGATATGGTGCTGCATTTATCATTCTTGCAGCTTTGTTATTTTTATTTTTGGTTTTGAATATATGCATCGGAAGTGTAAATATACCGGTTTCGGAGATACCGAAAATGCTGTGGGGAAATGGAGCGGATGAAACCTTTACGGATATTGTGATGGGAATCCGTTTTCCGAGAGCAATGGCAGCGGCAATCCTGGGCGGCGGGCTGGCATTGTCCGGATATCTTTTGCAGACTTTTTTTCATAATCCGATCGCCGGACCGTTTACACTGGGAATTTCCTCCGGAGCAAAACTGGTCGTGGCACTTGTCATGGTAGCTTCCCTTGGAAATGCCCTGCATTTAAGTTCCTGGGTGATGATCATGGCAGCTTTTATTGGTTCCATGATCTGTATGGGATTTGTGATCCTGATGTCGAAAGTGACCGATCAGATGTCGATGCTGATCGTCAGCGGCGTTATGATCGGATATATCTGTTCTGCGATTACCGATTTTGTGGTAACATTTGCGGACGATGCCGATATTGTCAATCTGCATAACTGGTCAAAAGGAAGTTTTTCCGGGATTACCTGGGATAATGTAGTGATCATGGCGATCGTTGTCGGGATCACTTCGATCTGCGTTTTTCTGATGTCAAAACCGATCAGTGCCTATCAGATGGGAGAATCTTATGCCCAGAATATGGGACTGAATGTACAGCTGTTTCGCATACTGCTCGTGCTGTTATCCAGTATTCTGTCAGCCTGTGTGACAGCCTTTGCAGGACCGGTATCCTTTGTCGGAATTGCTGTTCCGCATCTGGTTAAAAATTTATTCGGCACCGCAAAACCGATCATCATGATACCCGCGTGTTTCCTTGGCGGATCTGTGTTCTGCCTGCTCTGTGACCTCTTGGCAAGAATTATGTTTGCTCCGACAGAACTTTCCATCAGTACGATCACAGCGGTATTTGGGGCACCGGTGGTAATCTATATTATGATTCACAGAAAAAAAGAAAAAGTGTGAAATCAGGAATCATGGAACAGTTCATGCAATGCATAAGGTATATCTTGCAGCAAGAATGTCAGAAATATTTTTGAATTTTTGATTTAGAAAAGGCGGAATAGCATATGGAAGAATATTATTTTTATACGGAAGGTCTGACCGTCGGTTATCACGGCGTTCCGCTCATAAAAAATATCAAGATCAGTCTGAAAAAGGGAGAAATCCTGACGTTGATCGGACCGAACGGAGCGGGAAAAACGACGATCCTGAGAAGCATCATAAAACAGCTGAAACCGCTTGGCGGAGTCGTTGTGCTGGATGGAAAAGAGACGGAACAAATCAGCGGAAAAGAGCTTTCCAGAAAACTTTCGGTTGTGCTGACGGAACGGGTAAGACCGGAAATGATGACCTGCAAAGAAGTGGTTGCGACCGGACGTTATCCATATACCGGGAAGTTCGGTGTACTCTCAAAAGAAGACTGGAAACTGGTAGATGAGGCAATGGAACTGGTGCACATCCACGAGCTTGCTGACCGTGATTTTTCAAAAACGAGTGACGGACAGAAACAGCGGGTAATGCTGGCGAGAGCAATCTGCCAGCAGCCGGATATCATCATTCTGGATGAGCCGACCTCTTTTCTGGATATCCGCTATAAGCTGGAATTTTTATCCATCATCCAGAATATGTCCAGGGAACGAAATCTTTCCGTAATCATGTCCTTGCATGAACTGGACCTGGCAGGACGTATTTCCGATAAAATAGCCTGTGTCAGAGGAGACAAAGTAGATCGATTTGGAACACCGGAAGAAATTTTTACGCAGGGCTACATCCCACAGCTTTATCAGATGACAACAGGTTCTTATGATGAACGCACCGGAGATCTCGAACTTCCGAAAACAGAAGGAGAGCCGAAAGTCTTTGTGATCGCAGGAAACGGAACCGGTACAGCAGTCTTTCGAAAATTACAGAGAGAGCGAGTGCCGTTTGTGACGGGAATTCTGTGGGAAAACGATCTGGATTATCCCGCGGCAAAAGCACTGGCGACAGAAGTGATCTCCGTGAAACCATTTGGCAGGATTGAAGAAAAAGAAATACAGAAAGCAAAAGAATGGATCAAGAAGTGCGACAAAGTGATCTGTACGCTGGATGTCGAAAAAAGCGGGGAGTTTGCAAAGCCGTTGAGTAGGCTTTTTGAGATGTGCAAATGAACAATTCCCAAGAAGGCACTTTTACGTGCCCTTCGGGGAATTCGTTCATTTGCACATTCAAATCTCCACCGCCGCTTTCATCTCTTTCACATATTTTTCGACTTCCGGAATACATTCTTTTCCGTACTTCGCCACAATTTTTACAATCGCAGATCCTACGATGGCTCCGTCTGATACGGATGCCATTTTTTTTGCCTGTTCCGGAGTGGAGATACCGAATCCGATGGCAGCCGGGATATCATTTACTTCTTTCACCATTTCTACCATTTTTGCAACATCCGTTTTAATCTCACTTCGAACGCCAGTTACACCAAGTGAAGATACACAGTAGACAAATCCTTTCGCTTCTTTTGCAATCATACGGATGCGTTCGTGGGAGGTCGGTGCGATCAGGGAGATCAGGTCGATGCCGTATGATTCGCAGACACCGGAAAGCTCCTCTTTTTCTTCATAAGGAAGATCCGGAACGATGATTCCATCAATGCCGCATTCTACGCAGCGTTTCATGAAGCGTTCTTTTCCGTAGGTATAGACTGGGTTGATATAGGTCATAAACACCATCGGAATTTTTACTCTCTGGCGGGCTTCTTTTACCATATCAAACAATTTATCGGTGGTGCATCCTGCAGCGAGTGCTCTCTGGCTCGCTTCCTGGATGACCGGGCCTTCGGCGATCGGATCGGAAAACGGGATACCGATCTCGATCAGGTCGGCACCGGCTTTTTCCATGGCGATCAGCAGATTTTTTGTGGTTTCAAGGTCTGGATCCCCACCTGTTACAAAAGGGATAAATGCTTTTTTATTTTCGAATGCCTTATATATATTACTCATAGATATCCACTCCTCTGTATCGTGCAATGGCAGCCACGTCTTTGTCGCCGCGTCCTGAAATAGTAATTACGATGATCTTATCTTTATCCATAGTCGGTGCCAGTTTCATTGCGTAGGCAACGGCGTGAGAACTCTCGATCGCCGGAATGATTCCCTCGGTGCGGGAAAGATATTCAAATGCATTAACAGCTTCTTCATCGGTGATGGAAACGTACTGTGCACGGCCTTCTTTTGCAAGCATCGCATGTTCCGGGCCGATTCCAGGGTAGTCAAGTCCGGCAGAAATAGAATAAACCGGTGCGATCTGACCGTATTCGTCCTGGCAGAACAAAGATTTCATGCCATGGAAAATACCGGTGCTTCCTTTGGCGATCGTAGCGGCATGTTTCGGGGTATCAATGCCAAGTCCGGCTGCTTCGCAGCCGATCAGGGCAACTTCTTTATCCGGGATAAATTCATAAAAAGTGCCGATGGCATTGCTTCCGCCTCCGACGCAGGCAATCACGGCATCCGGAAGACGGCCTTCTTTTTCGATCAGCTGTTCTTTGATTTCTTCTCCGATAATTTTCTGGAAATCACGGACAATTGTCGGGAATGGATGAGGTCCCATGACAGAACCAAGTACATAAAGCGTGTCATCCATACGTTTGCTCCATTCACGCATTGTTTCATTTACGGCATCTTTTAAAGTCATTGTGCCGCTTGTGACAGCGTGCACTTTTGCACCGAGCAGTTCCATACGAAATACATTCAGTGCCTGACGGTCGGTATCTTCTTTGCCCATGAAGATCTCACATTCCAGTCCCATCAGAGCAGCAGCGGTAGCAGTTGCAACACCGTGCTGTCCAGCACCGGTTTCTGCGATGACACGGGTTTTGCCCATTTTTTTTGCCAGAAGAACCTGACCGAGTACGTTGTTGATCTTGTGTGCTCCTGTGTGGTTTAAGTCTTCACGTTTCAGATAAATTTTTGCACCGCCGAGATCCTCGGTCATTTTTTTTGCTTCATAGAGCAGAGAAGGTCTTCCCGCATAATTTTTCAGCAGGTCATCCAGCTCTGCGATAAATTCCGGATCTTTGCTGTATTTGTTGTAAGCTTCTTCTACTTCCTGAACAGCGGGCATCAGTGTTTCCGGGATGTACTGTCCGCCGTATTCTCCAAATCTTCCTTTGCTCATAAGTGAATCCTTTCTATATATAATACAATGTTTTATCTTCGTACATGATCAATGAATGTTTTGATTTTTTCTTTGTCTTTTACACTGTTTGTCTCAACGGCACTGCTCACATCGACCGCCCACGGATGACACTGAGCAATACTTTCTGCAATGTTTTCTGTATTCAGTCCGCCGGCTAAAAACCATGGTTTCGCAAGCGGTGGGATCAGGGAACGGTCAAATGTTTTGCCGCTTCCGCCGTAAGAATCCTTCTGCCAGGTATCGAGCAGCAGATAATCGCATGGAAGCTTTTCTGTCTCCAGGATCTGCTTCGTGCTTTGTACGCGAACGGCTTTGATCAGCGGGAGGGAAGGGCATAAATTTTTTAATCTATGAATGTAATCTGCGGTTTCATCGCCGTGCAGCTGTGCAAGATCAATGATTTGTTTTTGATATAATTTGTCGATAAATTCCGGTTCGGCATTGACGAAAACACCGACTGCTTTGATCTTTGGCGAAAGCTGTTTTTTTAATTCTGCTGTTTTTTTTGCATCGACCTGTCGGCTGCTTTTTGCGAAAACAAATCCGGCAAAATCGGGAAGCAGTTCATTGACATAAGAAATATCTTCTGTGCGTTTCAGACCGCAGATTTTGATCTTTGTCATAAGGCTCCTCCATTGAGGGCTGCAAGCATGGCAGCTTTGTCGGGACTTCGCATCAGTGTTTCACCGATCAGCACACCATTTACACCGGCATCTTTTAATACCTGAATATCTTCCGCTGTTTTGATCCCGCTTTCTGCCACGAAAAGTGCATTTTCCGGAGCAAGACTTCTCAGGCGAGTGCTGTTGGAGATATCTACCGTGAAATCTTTTAAGTTTCGGTTGTTTACACCGATCACTCTGGCACCGGCTTTGATTGCAGAATCCATTTCGTTTTCATCGTGAACTTCGACCAGTGCGGACAAACCGAGCCGGTCGCAGATTTCAATATAAGAGCGGATCGTTTCGGTATCAAGCAGTGCACAGATCAGAAGAACAACGCCTGCACCGAGTGTTTTCGCTTCGTAAATCTGATATTCGTCTACGGTAAAATCTTTTCGCAGAACCGGGATGGAAACTTCATCTGTGATCGCTTTTAAATATTCTTTCTTTCCGAGAAAATATTTCGGCTCTGTCAGGCAGGAGATGGCATCTGCACCGGCTGCTTCGTATTCTTTTGCAATCTGCAGATATGGAAAATCTTCTGCAATCAGACCTTTGGATGGAGAAGCTTTTTTGACTTCACAAATATAATGAATACCAGGTTCTTTCAACATTTTTTCAAATGGAAAAGTCTCATCTGCTGCAAGGGCGAGAGCTTTTTCTTTCATTTCTTCCGGGGAAACCAGCTTCTTTTCCTCGATCAGGCGAAGTCTGGTATCTGCCGCAATCTGTTCCAAAATCATAAATTAAGCCTCCTGTGTAGCTTTGACAAATTCCTGAAGTTTTGCGTAAGCTTTTCCGCTGTCGATCATTTCTTTTGCTTTTTCAATACCTTCTGCAAGGGTGATGCCGTCGATGCCAAGATAGAGGCTCATGCCGGCATTCATCAGGATGACGTCACGCTTTGGTCCAGTTTCCTCACCGGTCAGAATACGGCGGGTAATTTCAGCGTTTTCTTTTGGTGTGCCACCGATCAGTTCGGAAAGCTCGCAGCTCTTTAAACCGAACTGTTCCGGGGTAATCGTATAAGAAATGATTTCACCATTTCGGATTTCATTGACGTAAGTTTTACCGGTCAGGGTAATCTCATCCAGTCCGTCATCGCCGCAGACAGCCACGCCGCGGGTAACACCAAGATTGGAAAGAACCTGAGCCAGAGCCGGTGCAAGATCTTTGTCGTAAACACCGAGAAGCTGCATTTTGGCGGCCGCCGGATTGGACAGAGGACCTAAGATATTAAATACGGTACGAACGCCAAGTTCTTTGCGGACAGGAGCAGCGTAACGCATGGAAGAATGATAAACCGGAGCGAACATAAAGCACATATCGGTTTTCTTTAAAACGGTTTCGTTCTGCTCGGCTGTCAGATCCATTTTTGCACCAAGGTTTTCAAGTACATCGGCAGCTCCGCTTCGGCTGGAAATACTGCGGTTTCCGTGCTTTGCAACCGGAATTCCGGCAGCGGCAACAACGAAAGCAGAAGTTGTGGAAATGTTGAAAGTTCCGACTTCATCTCCGCCGGTTCCGACAATTTCCATGACATCACGTTCCGGGTGAAGTTTGACACCTTTTTCACGCATAACCGTGGCAAAAGCAGTGATCTCGTCAATGGTTTCCCCCTGCATACGCAGTGCAGTCAGAAATCCACCCATCTGAGCCTGAGTTGCGGTGCCGTCCATCATTTCGCCCATAACAGCGAGTGATTCTTCATATGTAAGATCTTTGTGGTTGATCAGTTTGTAAATAGCTTCTTTTATCATGGTAAATTTCCTCCTGTATATTGTGGGAGTGCGACGCACGGAACAATCCGTAGGCATCATAAATTTAAAAAGTTTTCAAGAATGATGCGTCCCTGCGGTGTGAGAATGGATTCTGGATGGAACTGCAGACCATATACCGGGTACGTTTTATGCTGTACTGCCATCACTTCGCCATTTTTATCTTCACCGATCACTTGAAGAACATTCGGAACGGTTTCACGGACAGCAACCAGTGAATGATATCTGGCGGCATCCATTTCTTCGTCCAGTCCTTTGAAAATCGGACTGTTGTTATCGATGTGGATGCGGCTCTTTTTTCCGTGCATCAGCTGTTTTGCATGAGAAATGGTGCAGCCGTATACTTCGCAGATGCCCTGATGTCCGAGACACACGCCGAGGATCGGGATTTCTCCCTGAAGATGCCGCACAACCTCTTCGCAGACACCGGCATCTTTCGGATAACCAGGTCCCGGGGACAGAATGATGTGAGAAGGTGCGAGGGCACGGATTTCTTCTACGGTCATGGCATCATTTCGGATGACTTTGATATCCGGGTTGATACTTCCTGCCATTTGAACAAGATTATAAGAAAAACTATCATAATTATCAATTAAGAGAATCATTATTCCAGCACCTCCTTTGCATTTTTCACGGCATTCATAACAGCGAGTGCTTTGTTGTAGGATTCCATATATTCATTTTCCGGAATACTGTCAGCGACAATACCGCCTCCCGCCTGAACATACACATGACCATCTTTTTTGACTGCCATGCGGATCGCGATACAAGTATCCAAGTTTCCGGTAAAATCAAGATAACCGAGTGCACCGCCGTAAATCCCACGCTGTTCACTTTCCAGTTCTTCGATGATCTCACATGCACGGATCTTTGGTGCACCGGAAAGCGTTCCGGCCGGCAGGACACTTTCAATCGCACTTAAGCCGTCGCAGTCGCTGCGGATATTGCTCTCAACCTGTGAGCAGATGTGCATGATCTTGGAATAGCGGTGGATCATCATGTATTTTGTAACCTCAACCGAATCAAAATTCGAAATTTTACCGAGATCATTTCTGCCGAGATCGACGAGCATATTGTGTTCGGAAAGTTCTTTTTCGTCGGAAAGCAGATCCTTTTCCAGAACCTTGTCCTCCTCCGGTGTTGTGCCTCTCGGTCTGGAACCGGCTACCGGGAATGTAGTCAGGCGGCCATTTTCCAGACGGACCAGCGTTTCCGGGGAAGTACTCATGATCTCTTCACCGTCAATGCTCAGGTACACCATGTACGGAGAAGGATTTGTGGTACGCAGTACACGGTACGGGTTGATCAGGCTGCCCTCGTAAGGAGTGGAGAACTGTCTTGAAATAACTGCCTGGAAAATATCACCATCGATGATGTATTCTTTTGTTTTTTCAACCAGCTTACAGTATTCTTCCTGAGTGACATTGCAGGTAAAATTCACTTTTGAAGAAGAAACCGGGATTTCCGGAGCCGGGGCAGTGCGGATAATATTGATGATATTTTGGATATCGGCAGCAGCTTTTCCGTAATTCTCCATCACACGGTCGGTCTTCATATTTACAATGACGCTGATCTTCTGAGTCAGATGATCGTAGGCAATGACCTTATCAAACAGCATCATATCATAATCATTGAACATGCCCTTTTTGATGTTCAGTGTCGGTTCCGCATATCCGATCATGGCATATGCGAAATATCCGACAAATCCTCCGGCAAAAGGAGGGAGTCCTGCAAGACGTGGAGCTTTGTAATCCTTCATGATTTCACGCAGAACATCGAGCGGTTTGTCTGTCTGCTTTGTTGCAACCTCATCGCCCTTTTCGATGGTTACCACGCCCTCCTTGCAGGAAACACGCATCACCGGATCGTATCCGAGAAAAGAATAGCGTCCCCATTTTTCGCCGCCCTCAATACTTTCCAGCAGGTAATATCTGCTGCTGATGCCGGACAGCTTTCTAAGAAGCGTGATCGGTGTGATAACATCTGCATAAATTTCACGGCAGACCGGAATAATATCGTAATCATTTGCAAGTTTTAAAATCTCATCACAATCTGGATACATGCGATACTCCTTTCCTTTTATAAATATATAAAAATGCCATACGAATTGCTTCGTATTTCGTACTCTCACAATTTGCTCCAATATTTGCATATCGTGGTTTCAGACCTATGACCCTGACATAATAAAAAAAGCTTCTGTCCCCTCTAAAGGGACAAAAGCTATAAATTACTTCTGCGGTACCACCCAAATTGCTGCATTGCAGCCACTCTGTTATGTACATTCATACATACTCTGCTGATAACGGATCGAGCCACCGTCAGTTCCTACTCCTTATATCTTGATAAAGAAAATATACAGTTTCAGACTGCCCTCACAAGTCCATTCGGCAAAATCTTTATTACTGCAATCACACCGCCTGCAGCTCTCTGGGAATAAAACTTCCTGCTTACTTCTCTTGTTCATCGGTTTAAAGTGATAAATATTTTGTTGTTTCTGAGTATAAAACCGGGGTGGGGATTTGTCAATAGGGAAATTATATTTGTTGTTTTTTTATTTGCTCAATCTCCTCTACCGGAACCTGAAAAACTTCAGAAATCTCTTCCAGGGAATACTTTTTTGCTCTCAGCATATTTAAAATGCCGGTTCGTATGCCAGCTTTAAGTCCATCTTCATAGTATACTTGTCGAACTGCTTTTTCGTCATATTCAAAAATACTCATAGCAATTACCTCCGATTTGTTTTGGGCGAGAAAATCTGCGAGAATTCCATCACGGATACATTCATTTACGGCACGTTCCACAGCGTTATCTAAGTTGTCTTCTTTTGTATAAGTACGGACTTTCTCTACATATTGAGCATATTCGTTTAAGGTCTGACACTGTTCCATCAATTCTTTATTATGTCCTTTATTAATATTTAAGGTCACTACTTTCAGTTCCAGATCGGGAATACCGGAAAAATTATGATAGGAGTCTGACAGGTAGTTGTACCAGCTGTCTTCCTGCTTTGTGGTTCCATTATAGAAAACAACAAAATGCGGTGCAGGAATCTCTAACAGTGTCGAAGAATAGAGTTTGTTTGAATCCACCATTTTCTGGTATTCACTGGAAATATAGAACAAGTTGCGAAGCGGCATATTTGGATTATAGGTTGACTGATGTTCGTATAAAAACAGATTTGTGTCGATAACAAATGCCAGATCGTTTTTCATACCTATATAAATCGCATTTTCCAGTGTAATAATCTGCAGTTTGGAAGGATCGTGATAATCGCTTCCGCTCATTGCATTATAGAGTGACAAAAGATTGGATTTATCTGCAAATAGCATACGAAATACCGTGTCTTTATATTTGCGGTTTGCAGATGTGTGCAATTTTCCAGCCTGCTTTTTCTTCGTAGCAGCTGTCTTTTTTCTTGCCATAGGCATTACCTCCTGTATTGCAGGAGATAAAAGACAGATAAAAAGTCTGTTTCTGTTTTTTATTCAGAACTCCTGCTTTTTATTTTTTTGATGGGATAAAAGCATGGATTTCTGAAATGAGATTAGAAAAAACAGATGGTAGAAATACCGTAAAGAGAAATATGCTTTGAAGATATAGTAACATTGATTGAAATATTTGACAAGAGATTTTGAAAAGTTTATAGAAAATTTAAAAATAAAATAGAGAGTTACATATTGTATAAAATATATTACTGATATAGATATAAATTTATTTGCAATATTTATGAAGCGAAGGGGCATCTCATCTTCGCGGCAGCGCTTGTATTATTTAAGAGAAAAATCATAGCACAGGAGGATGAAGATGGAACAATATGCATATATCAGAGTTTCTACAAAAGAGCAGCACATAGACAGGCAGATCATGGCATTAAAACCATATAGTATTTCACCAAAAAATATTTACTGCGATTATCAGTCCGGAAAAGACTTTGAACGTCCGGAATATCGTAAGCTGATCAGAAAATTAAAAGAAGGATAAAAGATGAAATTTTTTGATGGGGAGGGTTGCCTCCCTATTGTTATAAAGTTTACTTTTGATGTTGATTTTATAAAGTGTATGTAAAAATACCATGCAAAGCACATAACAAAATAGTTGACAAACATCACATAGATAATTATAATAAACACAAAACAGAAGTAAAATATATTATATATCTATCAAACAGAAAGCAAAAATCGTATTGCTTTTCAAAACTCAATGAAAATTCAATGCCGTTCGGCAGGAAAATCCAATTTAAAAAAGACCTGCGTGAAGCGGCTTGAAGAAATAAAAATTTTTCGTATACTTAAAAGTAAGCAGTATTACCTGAAATGTTATTTGAGGGAAAAACTTACATCCTGTGGCTTCTTCACGTAAAAAGAACAAAAGAAAAGGAGAAGCTATGGGAGAAAAGGATATTACAGAAAAGATTCTGGCAGATTATAATGATGTATTTGCGGATATTATGAATGGACTGCTTTTTGCAGGAGAACAAAGAATCCTGCCGGAGGCACTGGAAAATACGTCCATTCATTCACAGTACAAGGCGGAAGATGAAAAGGTACATGAGCTGGAGCGAGACGTAGCCAAGTACTGGAAAGAAAAGGAAGTAGAGCTTGCGATTTGCGGGATTGAGAACCAGAGTGTTGTGGAAAAAAATATGCCGTTCCGCGTGATAGGATATGACGGGACAGCGTACCGCAGTCAGTTATTGGAAGAGAGAAAAAAGATTCTTCCGGTGGTAACAATCGTATTATACTTTGGAACGGACAGACACTGGAACAGCAAGAAAAATATTAAATCTTTGATGGAAATACCGGAAGGGCTGGATAAGTTTGTAAATGACTACAGTATGCAGGTCTTTGAGATCGCATGGCTTACAGAGGAAGAAATAGAAAGATTCCAAAGTGATTTTCGAATCGTAGCAAATTTCTTTGTGAAAAAAAGAAAGAACAAAGATTATATCCCGGATGATCCGACAGAAATAAAGCATGTAGATGAAGTGTTAAAACTGTTGCAGGTAATGACAGGTGACGACCGTTATAAAGAAATGTTCAAGAAAAAGAAGGAGGTGCATAGTATGTGTGATGTGGCAGAGAGGCTGGAAAAGATGGGCATTGCGAAAGGAATTGAGCTTGGAAGGGAAGAGGAAAAGAAAGCCAGCAGAGTGGAATTTATTTTACGTGTGCTGGAAATGAAAGGAGGCGTGGATGAAAAGACGAGGAAAAGAATCGAAGAAGAACCGGATGTAGATCTTTTGGACATTTGGTTTACAAAAGCATTAAAGGCAAATACCGTTCAGGAGTTTGAACAGGCACTGGATTAAATGAACATTTCCCCTCTGCAGGAGCGACTTACGGCAGGAACTCTTGCAGAGATTTTTTATCTTAGTCGGAGAAGACTCCCACTTCTAACAGGACGCCACTGAAAAAGTGGCGTCCTAACAGTGCCAGGTAATTATGATTTGCATTTAACCTGTTCTTAAATGGGTTTCTTTCTGAATAAACTGTCACAAGAGTCCAAAAATGGGTGACGGTTTTGATGTATGATCTGCGGCTGAAAAATATCCCTGCGGAAGTATGGATGGGAATTCTGGTGCTGGCGTGTACAATTCTGCTTTTTACGGGCGGAGTAAAAAATGTACTTCCGGCTTCCGGCAGTGTGGAGAAGAAGGTTATTTTGATTGATGCGGGGCATGGTGGTGATGATCCGGGGAAGATTGGAATCAATCAGGCGAAGGAAAAGGATATCAATCTGGCGATTGCAAAGAAGCTAAAAGTTTGTCTGGAGAAGGCGGGATTTGAGGTTGTGATGACGCGGGAGGCGGACGAAAGTGTAAAGGGACCGGAGCAGGGAAATAAAAAGAGCACGGATATGAGGAACCGGTGTGCAAAGATCAGGGAGACAAAACCGGCGATGGCGGTCAGTATTCATCAGAACAGTTACACGGAGGAGTATGTATCGGGACCTCAGGTTTTTTATTATACGACTTCGGCAGAGGGCAAGGAGATCGCCGGATGTATTCAGAATGTTATGAATAAAGAGCTGCAGATCGAAAGACCGCGGGAAATCAAGGCGAATGACACGTACTACATATTGAAACGGAGTGAAGCTCCGGCGGTGATCGTGGAATGCGGTTTTCTGTCGAATGAGAGGGAGGCAGCACTTTTAATTACAGATACCTATCAGCAGAAGGCAGCAGAATCGATTTGTGACGGTATCCAAAAATATTTTGCGGCAAAGATGTAAAGTATGCTTCCAAAAATATTTGATTTCAGATGAAAAAATTGGTGCGATATAACGATTGACAAAAAATTTTATTCGCCTTATAATTGTTCGACAACGAACAATCAGACAGGAGGTGAAGCGAAGATGGATTTTGGAGAAAAACGTGAAGTGGGCAGAGAGATCTTGTCATTATCCAATCTTTTATATCGAAAAATTGAGTACGATAAGAAAAAAAGTGGAATTTATGATCTCCAGTATGTCCAGGGCGGGATTATAAAGTATATTAAAGAAAATCCTCAAAAGGACATTTTTCCGCGGGATATTGTGAAGCGTTTCTGCCTTACACGCTCTACTGTTGCCGGTATTTTGCAGAAAATGGAGCAGAATGGATATATTGAAATGCAGTCTTATCCCGGGGATGCGAGACTGAAGAAAATTGTTCTGACGGAAAAGGGCGATGAAGCCAGTGATCTTGTGAAAGAGCAAATCCGTAGAATGGAACGGCTGTTGGTAAAGGATATGACAGCGGACGATATTGACTGTCTGTTTCAGCTGACACAGAAGATTCGCGAGAACCTCATAGAAGATCTGGAATGTTCGATAAAAAACAAATGTTACGAAAAAAAAGATAATAAGGAGGCCAATCATGATTAAGAAACTGATGAAGAGCATCCGTGAGTACAAGAAGGATTCCCTTTTATCTCCGGCGATGGTCACGCTTGAAGTAATCATGGAAGTGATCATTCCGATGTTGATGGCAAGACTGATCGACTACGGTATTCAGGCACAGAACCTGGGATATATCTGGAAGATGGGTATTCTGCTTGCTGTCACAGCGATGATCTCACTGATGTTCGGTGTGCTTTCCGGTAAATTTGCCGCACGGGCATCTGCCGGATTTGCAAAGAACCTGAGAAAGGATATGTATTACAATGTACAGAATTTTTCTTTCTCCAATATTGATAAATTTTCAACGGCAAGTATCGTAACGCGTCTGACAACGGACGTTACCAACGTGCAGAATGCATATCAGATGATCATCCGTATGGCAGTCCGTGCACCGATCATGCTTGTTTTTTCTATGTTTATGGCATTTCAGGTAAATTCTGAGATGGCAGTGATTTTCCTGGCGGCGGCACCGATTCTTGGCATCGGACTGTATTTTATTATGACACATGCACATCCAGTATTTGAAAAAGTTTTCAAAACTTACGATAAACTGAACAATGTTGTGCAGGAAAATCTTCACGGAATCCGTGTTGTGAAATCTTATGTCCGTGAGGATCATGAGATTGAGAAATTTGAAAAAATTTCCACATCGATTTATAACGATTTTACATTTGCAGAAAAACTGATCGCATTCAATATGCCGCTGATGCAGTTCTGCATGTATGCATGTATGATTCTGATTTCCTGGTTTGGTGCAAAACTGATCGTTACAACCGGAAATGATCCGGTAAATGGTATGTCTACCGGTCAGCTGATGAGCCTTGTTTCTTATGCGATGCAGATTCTGATGAGTCTTATGATGCTGTCGATGGTATTTGTTATGATCATTATTTCCAGAGCATCTGCAGAGCGTATTGTAGAGATTCTTAATGAGAAAAGCGACCTTACAAATGGAGAATCTCCGGTAACAGAAGTAAAAGACGGTTCCGTTGTATTTGATCATGTAAGCTTCAGCTACACAGGGAAAAAGGATAAGATCTGTCTTTCTGATATTAATTTAAATATCAGATCCGGTGAGACGGTTGGTATCATCGGAGGAACCGGTTCGGCAAAGACAACGCTGGTTCAGCTGATCCCGAGACTTTATGATGTCACAGAAGGAAGCCTGAAAGTAGGCGGTCTGGACACAAGAAAATATGATCTGGAAGCTCTGCGTGATCAGGTAGCGATGGTTCTTCAGAAAAATGTGCTGTTCTCCGGAACGATCAAAGAAAACTTACGCTGGGGAAATGAAAATGCGACAGATGAACAGTTGATTCATGTCTGTCAGCTCGCCCAGGCTGACGATTTTATCCAGACATTCCCGGATAAATACGATACTTACATTGAGCAGGGCGGAAGCAATGTATCCGGCGGTCAGAAACAGAGAATCTGTATTGCAAGAGCACTTCTGAAAAAACCGAAAATCCTGATTCTGGATGACTCTACCAGTGCGGTAGATACGAAAACAGATGCGTTGATCCGAAAGGCATTCCGTGAGGAAATCCCGGATACAACGAAATTTATCATCGCACAGCGTATTTCATCGGTACAGGATGCGGACAAGATCATTGTTATGGATAAAGGCCATATTTCTGCGGTTGGCACGCATGAAGAGCTGCTTGCATCCAATGAGATCTATCAGGAGGTTTACTATTCTCAGGTGAAAGGAGGAAGCGAAGATGAGACAGCCGAATAACAAAAAAGGACCGGAAGGAATGGCAAAAGTAAATAAAGATGTTGTAAAAAGACTGATGTCTTATATCGGACATTATAAACTGCGTTTTGCTGCTGTCCTGATCTGTATCGTGGTCAATGCACTTGCCATGGTGTCCTGCTCACTGTATCTGCAGACACTGATCGACAGTTATATCACACCGCTGCTTCAGGCAGCCACACCGGACTTTGCACCGCTGTTCCGTTCCATTTTGATCATGGGATGTATTTACGCAGTGGGAATCCTTGCCTGCCTGTTTTACAACAGAACGATGGTAAGTATCGCACAGGGAACGTTAAAACGTATTCGAGACGAGATGTTCGAACATATGCAGACACTGCCGATCCGTTATTTTGATACGCATACACATGGCGATATTATGAGCCATTATACGAACGATACGGACACGCTGCGTCAGATGCTTGCACAGAGTATCCCGCAGATGTTCTCCTCTCTGATCACAATTATTTCTGTGTTTTTTGCCATGCTTTTCACAAGCTGGCAGCTTACCATTTTTGTACTCTGCTTTGTATTTATCATGCTTCAAGTGACAGGCCGTGTTGCCGGAAAGAGTGGTTATTATTTTATACGTCAGCAGAAAGCTCTTGGTGATGTAAATGGTTATATCGAAGAGATGATCAACGGACAGAAAGTTATCAAAGTATTCTGTCACGAAGAGAAAGCAAAAGAGATTTTCGACCAGAAAAACGAAGAATTATGCAAGGATGCATCCGCAGCAAACAGTTTTGCAAATATCCTGATGCCGATCATGGGTAACCTCGGAAACCTGCAGTATGTGCTGCTGGCAACAATCGGAGGCACAATGGCTCTTGGCGGTGCAGGCGGTATGACGGTCGGTACGATTGCATCTTTCCTGCAGCTGAGCAGAAGCTTTATGAATCCGATCAGTCAGATTTCAAATCAGCTGAATATGGTTGTCATGGCACTTGCCGGAGCAGAACGTATTTTTAAACTGATGGATGAAGAGCCGGAAGTTGACGAAGGATACGTTACACTGGTCAATGCAAAATATGACGAGAACGGTGAGCTGACGGAATCAAAAGAAAGAACCGGACTGTGGGCATGGAAACATCCGCATGGCGATGGAACGCTGACTTACACAAAAATGCGTGGCGAAGTGCGGTTCTATGATGTAGATTTTGGTTATAATGAAGAAAAGATCGTGCTCCACAATATCAGTTTGTATGCAGAACCGGGACAAAAAGTGGCGTTTGTAGGTTCTACCGGAGCCGGAAAAACAACGATCACAAACCTGATCAACCGTTTCTATGATCTGGCTGACGGAAAGATCCGTTACGATGACATCAATATCAACAAGATCAAAAAGGCAGACCTGAGACGTTCTCTTGGTGTGGTTCTGCAGGAAACAAACCTGTTTACCGGAACGATCATGGAAAACATCCGTTACGGAAAACTGGATGCAACGGATGAGGAAGTCTATGCAGCAGCAAAACTTGCAAATGCGGATGACTTTATCCGATTGCTTCCGAATGGTTACGATACGGTGATCACAGGAAATGGCGGAAGCCTTTCACAGGGACAGCGCCAGCTGATCGCAATCGCAAGAGCAGCGGTAGCTGATCCGCCTGTTATGATCCTGGATGAGGCTACGTCTTCGATTGATACCAGAACAGAGGCAATCGTACAGAGAGGTATGGATGCTCTGATGAAAGGACGTACCGTATTTGTTATTGCACACAGACTGTCGACAGTACGAAATTCTGATGTTATAATGGTGCTGGAGCAGGGACGTATTATTGAGAGAGGATCTCACGATAAGCTGATCGCCGAAAAAGGCAAATATTATCAGCTTTATACAGGAGCATTTGAACTGGAATGATGTGATCATGAAGAAAAGAAAGTTTAGCAGATGGATTCTGCTTCTGTGCTGTCTTTTTATTCCGGCATTTACAGCCGGGGCGAAGGCACCGCTTGGTACACCGACAAGAGAAGTGCTGCTGGATATGGCGTGGGATTGTCTGGAAGAATACAATTTCAGCTGTATCCGTACCAATGCTGTTGCAGTAAGCAAAGCAACACAAATAATGTCGGAAAAAGAAGAACAGACAGAGATGCAGCAAGTGGAAACAGAACAACAAACGGAAGAGCAGAGCAGCGAGACATCGTTTGATGTGACGCAGTATATTTTTGTCGGAGATTCCAGGACGGTCGGCATGCATGAAACAGTCGGAGATTCCGGCTGCGTGTGGATCGGTCAGGTTTCAGCGGGATTATCCTGGTTTCAGGATACTGCCGTTGGAGAGATTGATGAGTCAGTGACGCAGGGATCTGTGATCATTATCAATATGGGAGTCAACGATCTTGGAAATGCATGGGGATATATTGATCTTCTGAAAGAGAAAATTCCTCAGTGGATGGAAAAAGGAGCCGAAGTCTACTATATGTCGGTAAATCCGGTAGAAAACCATCCGTATATTTCCAATGAGGATATTGCGAATTTTAACAATATTCTTTATAATAATCTTCCGTCAGAGACTGGTTGGATAGAGACAAATTCCTATCTGCTGGAGAGTGGATATTCCACACAGGACGGCGTACACTTTGATGCGGAAACGTATCAGAAAATATTTAATTATACAATGGAAGTGCTGTCTGGATTCGGACGACAATAAAAATGTCTGGAGGAAATGAAAATGGGTGTTTTAAGTGGTTTAAAACCGGAAAAAGTATTTTATTATTTTGAGGAGCTTTGTAAAATTCCACATGGTTCCTATCATACAAAACAGATCAGTGATTATCTGGTACAGTTTGCAAAAGAACGTAACCTGGAGTGCAGTCAGGATGACAGCAACAATGTTGTGATCCGCAAAGCAGCATCCGCAGGATACGAAGATGCACCAGTCGTTATTTTGCAGGGACACTGCGATATGGTCTGCGAAAAAACAGCAGATTCCACACACGACTTTGAAAAAGATGGCCTGGATCTGATGATCGAAGGCGATTATGTTACTGCGAACGGAACAACACTTGGCGGAGACGACGGAATTGCAGTTGCATATGCACTGGCAATCCTTGATGATGATACATTGAAACATCCGGCACTGGAAGTGGTTATCACAACAGATGAGGAAGTAGGACTTCTCGGAGCAAAAGCTCTGGACTGCTCACAGCTGAAAGGTAAATACCTGATCAACATGGATTCCGAAGAAGAAGGATATCTGTGGGTAAGCTGTGCAGGCGGACTTTCTGCAATCACAACGATTCCGGTCAGATATCAGGAGGTAAGCGGAGAAAAATATGAGCTGGTTATTTCCGGACTGAACGGCGGACATTCAGGAGCAGAGATTGATAAAAACAGAGCAAACTCCAACAAACTGATCGGACAGGCTTTATTTACACTGGAACAGGATATCCCGTTCTGCCTGACAGCACTGGAAGGCGGCACAAAGGACAATGCGATCCCGAGACTGTCAAAAGCTGTTTTTGTTGCAGATAAAGAAGCAGAAGAAGCAATTTTTGCTGCAGCAGAGAAACTTCAGAATGACTGGAGAACGGAATATACCGGAACCGATGAAGGCATTACCGTGACTGTGAAAAAAATCGGTGAGACAACCGCCGAAAAAGCTCTGGAGCAGGTAAGTCAGGAAAAGATTATTTTCTTCCTGGTACAGGTGCCATATGGCATCCAGAAAATGAGCGGTTCCATCGAAGGACTGGTAGAGACATCTATCAACCCTGGTATTCTGATGCTGAACGAAGAAGAATGCAAAATTGTCAGCAGTGTGCGAAGCAGCATTGACAGTGCAAAAGATGCACTGACTGCAAAGGTTTGCTACCTCAGCGAATTCCTGGGCGGAGACTGTGTAACAGAGGGCGACTACCCGGCATGGGAGTACCGCAAAGAATCCAAACTGCGTGACATTATGGTAGATTCTTACAAAGAGCTGTTCGGAGACGGACCGGAAGTAAAAGCGATCCATGCAGGTCTGGAATGTGGTCTTTTCTATGAGAAGATCGAAGGTCTGGATGCAGTTTCCTTTGGACCGACCATGAAGGATATCCATACAACAGAAGAAGTTCTTTCCATTTCTTCTACCGCACGTATGTGGGATTATCTGGTAAAAGTGCTGGAAAATATTAAGGCATAAATTATAACTGTTTTATACAGAATGAAAAATCAGGCAGAGGCAAAGGAGAAAGCCTATGAGGGATAAAGTAAGAAAACATTTTTATTTTTCCGGAGATGTGCAGATGGTAGGATTTCGTTATCAGGCGAAGTATGCTGCCGATGATCTCGGACTGACCGGATGGGTGTGCAACCTTTGTGACGGAAGGGTCGAGATGGAAGTACAGGGACGGGATTCTGATATAGACCGCCTCCTTGCCCGCCTCTATGAAGCCAGATCCATACGGATCACAGACATAGAAGCAAGGCGTATGCCGCTGCAGCCAGGTGAAAAAGGATTTCGTGTAACAGGTTATTAAAGGGTGAAAGTAGCTGTAAAGATACAGAACAGTTACGGGTGAGAAAAGAAAACGTCAGGTGTTCATGCAGATTTGATAAAGATGGTTGTAAACAGACAGTCATCTGGTAATGATAAGAGTACAGAATTACTATGCAAATTGTATCCGAAAAAGAAAGGAAAATAAAAATGGATAAAAAAGAATTTGCTTTAAATCAGCATGAAAAATGGAATGGAAAAATCGAAGTGATCAGCAGAGCAAAAATTGAGACACCGGAAGATCTGGCAGTGGCCTATACACCGGGAGTTGCAGAACCTTGCCTGAAGATTGCAAAAGACGTTGATTTGTCTTATAAGTATACAAGAAGAGGAAACCTGGTGGCTGTCGTAACGGACGGCACAGCAGTACTCGGACTTGGAGATATCGGACCGGAAGCAGGTATGCCGGTTATGGAAGGAAAGTGTGCTTTGTTTAAAGAATTTGGCGATGTGGATGCTTTTCCACTTTGCATTCGCAGCAAAGATGTAGACGAGATCGTCAATACGGTGGCACTTCTTGCCGGAAGTTTCGGAGGCATCAATCTGGAAGATATTTCTGCACCGAGATGCTTTGAAATTGAAAGAAAACTAAAAGAACGCTGCGACATTCCGGTATTTCATGACGACCAGCATGGAACGGCCGTTGTAACAGCAGCAGCACTGCTGAATGCACTGAAGTTTACCGGAAGAAAAATCGAAGATATCAAAGTAGTTATGTCCGGTGCAGGAGCAGCCGGAAGTGCGATCATCAAACTGCTGATCGAGCTTGGATTGAAGAATGTTATCATGTGCGACCGCAAGGGTGCCATCTATGAAGGCAGAGAAGGTCTGAATGAAGAAAAAGCAAAGATGGCAGCGATCACCAACAGAGAAAAACAGGCAGGAAGCCTCGCTGACGTACTGAAAGGTGCAGATGTATTTATCGGAGTATCCGCACCGGGAACCGTAACGGAAGAAATGGTAAAGACCATGGCAAAAGATCCGATCCTTTTCCCTATGGCAAATCCGGTTCCGGAAATCATGCCGGATCTGGCAATGAAGGCAGGAGCGGCCGTAGTCGGTACCGGACGCAGTGACTTCCCGAATCAGATCAATAACGTACTGGCATTCCCGGGAATCTTCCGCGGTGCACTGGATGTACGTGCAAAAGATATCAATGATCCGATGAACGCAGCGGCAGCACATGCGATTGCGAACCTGATCGATGAAAGTGAACTGAGGGCAGATTACATTATTCCGGATCCATTTGATCCGAGAGTAAAAGAAGCAGTATCTGCGGCAGTTGCAAAAGTTGCAAGAGAAACAGGAGCAGCAAGAATATAAAAGAACCGGAAAAAATGGTTACAGTTCTGTGATACAGAGGGCAGAAATATCTGCCTTGCATATGAGCCACAAAACGAGCATATAATCACACCAGAAAATCGAGGTCTGTGGAGGACGAGATGGATGGCAGATTATCATCGTTTTGTGGCTTATATTTATGAATATGTAAATGGAAAGAAGATGCAGAATACAGGGTTTGCAAAAATAGAACTGCGAAATGCCATTTGCCGCATCCAGATACATATTCAAAATATAAGAATGCTGGATGGAAAAACAGAAGTATTCGGAATTGTGCGACAGCCAAAAGAGAGCAGAAAAAACAATCCTATTATTCTCCTGATCGGAGAAGGGCAGACACAGGGCAGTGGATTTGACCGGCGTTTTACCGTTCCAGAAGAACCGTTTGTGGAAGAATCCTGTCGTTTTGAACAAGTCTGTGGAATCTATATCAGAAGCCAGAGTGGTAGAAACTGGATGACCGTTTTCGATGATGAGCCGATTGCGATCGAAAATCTTGGGAAATCAGAAGAAATAAAGGCAGAAACAGACGAAGAAAATGTCAAAAAGAGTGAAACAGATAAAGAAGCTGTTGAAGAAAATGAAACAGATAAAGAAAATGTTGGGATTAAGGAAAACGAAAAAAGCGAAAAATCTACAGAGTCAGAAGCTGATCAGGAATTGCAGGAAGAAAATATAAATCTGGATATAACGGAACATGCGAAAGCGGAGCCGGAAATCACAGCAGAAGAGATACAGGAAGAAATATTCTCAAAAGAAGTGTCAGAAGAAATACCAGAAAAAGTATCATTGAAAGATAGATCAGGAAAAATATCGGAAGAAACATTTCAAAAAGAAGTATCAGAAAAAATATCGCAGGAATTACAGGATGCAGTATCACAGAAAGAAAGACCAAAAGAAACAGATGAAGAAATATCACAAAAAGAAACTGCGGGAAAATCTGAAAACGAGAACGAAATCAGAAGTGCAGAAACAGAAAACAAATGTCAGGGCTGCGAGCCGGGAACGGATACCAGATGGAATCGTGCCACAGCACGTTATATACATTTTCAGCCGGTGCAGGATGAAAAGATAGAAGATGCAATTCGCATTCAGCCATCGGACTTAAAAATTCTCTGGCAGAAAGGTCTGCGGCAGGGAAGCAACAGTTTTCTGATGCATGGATATTATCAGCATCAGCATCTGATGATAGGAAAAGGTAAAGAGGGAGGCTATATTCTTGGAATCCCTGGATTTTATGGCGAAAAAAATATGGCAGAAATGTTTGGATTTCCGGAGTTTCGCAGGGCAAAAACAGAGCGGACATCGGAAATAAAAGAACAGACCTTTGGTTACTGGTGCAAAAATCTGATATAAATGTTTTTGTAAAAATATTGTAGACCGCAACATACTAACCGTTTGGCTAGTTCCATTTAAAAATGTTTTCTGTTATAATAAAATGATGATGGGGTCAAAAATCCCCAACTATGATGCCTGCGGATTGTTCCGTGCGTTGCACTTCCACAATCCTCACCAGTATTCGCATATCGTGGGATTATCATCCCACTTTTATGCTCATATCGGAGCGGGTCCCAAGGTCTTTCATCCACCTATGAGCAAGCTCATGTGGATTTAGACCTTTTGACCCTGGCATCATAAAATCAGCAAATGTAAATTTTGACATTATCTGACAGGAGGAAAAAGAGTATGAAAAAACAATTACTGAGTTTTATGCTTACATTGTGCCTTGTGATGTCGCTTGTTCCAGCGACAGCACTGGCAGAAGAAAACGGGCAGGAAAGCAAGACAGTTATCACAGCCGTTGACGAACTTTTGCAATTTGCAAAAGATGTAAATGCCGGTAAGTACGATAACAGGACAAATGCGGTGGTATCTCTTGAAGCAGATCTGGATCTGACAGGTGTTGAGTGGACGCCGATCGGATGTACCAATGACGAAGGAGATGTTGAACATTATTTCAGTGGTAAATTTTATGGAAACGGTCATAGTATTTCAAATATTGATTATGCTTCAATGTATGGAAAAGAGGATATTGGAGGATTATTCGGATTCCTTGGGGGGGCGGAAATTTCCGGACTGACGCTCAAAGGGAATATTGATGATGCCGGGGAAGGATATGTATTTTTAGGTACACTTGCCGGATATACGGATGGTGCAAAAATTTCTGATTGTATATCGGAAGTAGTGTTCAATAATCATGACAAGTATATCAACGGAACTTTCGGGTTGTGTGGATATGCAGAAAATACAGTAATAGAATATTGTCAAAATAAAGGTAATATCACAATAACCAATGATGTGAGCAGTTTTTACGTAGGTGGAATTGCAGGAATGGTCATGGGAACTTCGGAAATACGTTACTGTTCTAATTCCGGAGATATAAAGTCTTACGCTCCTCAAACTGGAGGGATCGCAGGTCAGATCAGCGGAACTGCAAAAATTATAAATTGCTGTTCAACCGGTAAACTGACACCACTTGGAAAAGGAATCACGGATATGGGCGGTATTGTTGGTGTGGTTGGCACGAATTCAAAGGACGGCAGTGATAATACAGTCAGCCACTGCTATTTTGGCGGCGAAATTGATCTGACGCAGTATACTGCCACACTTCCGTATAAACGTTTTGGTGCAATCGCAGGAAAAAAAGACAGTTCCGATAAAGCTCTGGCAACTTTTGAAAATAATTTCTTTGCCGAGACGGAAAATGTATCTGCCTGTGCAAATAAAGATGGGGCAGGTACAGCGAAAACGATCGAGTATATGAAAACAGAAGATTTCTATAATGAAATCAGTGCTGCTGGCGGTATCTATCGTTTCAGTCAGGGTGAAACACCGCTTTTGCCGAATGTAAAATATTCCGTTTTCTTTACTGTGACTCCATCTGGACTGACAGGTGCGGTCATAAAAGTAAATGGACAGGAAACGGCAAATTTTGCTGAACTTGAAGCAGGCACTTATCCGGTGGAAATCATTGCTGACAACTGTGAGACTTTAAATACAGAAATTACCATTACAGCTGATACAGCAACCCATACACAAACATTTACTCTGACGTACAAAGACGCAGATTATAAGAAAGTGGATGAAGCGATCGAAAAAGCAAATGCGTTGAAGAAGGACGATTACAAAGACTTTTCAGCAGTACAGGAAGCAATCGATAAAGTGATACGTGGAAAGAATATCACGGAGCAGGCGGAAGTAGACCAGATGGCAAAAGCAATCGAGGATGCAATCGCAGCACTGGAAAAAAAGCCGGTTGAGACAGAGGAATCACAGACGCCGGAGACACCGTCTCAGGTTCCGGATCAGAATAAGATAGGTATTTTTACATACCGCATAACCGGAAAAAATACTGCAAAGATGATTACCAGTACAGTGAATGGTGAAAAAAAGAAGAACCTGAGAATTTTCAGTACAGTAAAACTGAATGGAAAAAAATATAAGGTTACATCCGTAGCAAAAAATGCACTGAAAGGAAATAAGAAGGTAAGAACTTTGGTTGTTGGAAAAACAACGGAAAAGATTGGTAAAAGTGCATTTCAAAACTGTAAAAATCTGAAGAAAATTATAATTAAAAGCAAGAACCTGAAAAAGATCGGAAGCAATGCTTTCAAAGGTATTTCAAAGAATGCTGTTGTGAAAGTTCCGAAATCAAAAAAGAAACTTTATACAAAATTGCTTCGAGCAAGCGGATTACCAAAGAGTGTAAAAATTAAATAAAAGAAATATGCTCGGAATAAAAATAAGTGCCTGTGACGTTTTTGGATTATAAAATGTCACAGGCATTTTTGTATAATGAAAAACAGATTAAAGCACTTAATGTTGAGACAGTAAAACGGAATTTAGATGTGCCCAAAATTATTTACTTGATATCTTTTCCGCGCAATTCCACATTTGGAATTGTCTTTTTAAGAATTTCAATATAACGATGCAGAGATTCTGTATCAGGAGCGTGAAAACAGACATCTGGATTTCTCATGGAAGCAAGAATGTGTTCTGATTCCCGGTAAGGCTGCAGATAATAGCGGCGGCATCCGGACAGCCATTTCCCGAGTTCCTTAAAATCCTCATCACGGTGAAGCTCCGCCACAACGGTCGTGCGAAATTCATAATCTATGCCGCAGGACATAATATATTCTTTTGAAAGATTGATATTTTGCAGAAGTTTCTGTGTGCCTGCAGCATCCGGCTGCAGCCCGGAAACTTTTGCATATTGTTCCGGTTGCGTTTTGATGTCCATGGCAATATAATCAAGAAGATGGTTTTCATAAAGAAAACGAAGCATTTCCGGATTTGTTCCGTTTGTATCCAATTTCACAAGATATCCAAGAGCTTTGATTTTTGATATAAAATCCGGCAGTTCGCGATACAGCGTAGGTTCACCGCCGCTGATACAGACTCCTTCGAGAATACCGCTTCTTTTTTTCAGAAAGGCAAGCACTTCTTCTTCAGAAATGGAAGGTTCATTTTCCGGTGAGAGAACAAGATTTCCATTCTGACAGAAAGGGCATCGCAGATTGCAGCCGCCAAGGAAGATGGAAGCAGCGAGATGCTCCGGGTAATCCAATAGAGTTAAAGTGATAAAACCATGAATATTCATAAAAACCTCCTGGAATTAAAATTGCATGATGCTTCCAGTATACCACATTTACAGAAAGGCAAAAGAAAAATATGACAACAGACGAAAAATATATGAAGGAAGCCATCCGACAGGCGAAAAAAGCGAAAACACTGGATGAAGTTCCGATTGGCTGCGTGATCGTTTATGAAGATAAAATTATCGCACGTGGTTACAATCGCAGAAACACCGATAAAAATACACTTTCCCATGCAGAACTCAATGCGATCAGGAAAGCAAGCAAAAAACTTGGTGACTGGAGACTGGAAGGATGTACGATGTATATTACGTTAGAACCATGCCAGATGTGTGCCGGGGCAATCGTTCAGGCGAGAGTATCCCGGGTAGTCATCGGAAGCATGAATCCGAAGGCTGGCTGTGCCGGTTCCGTTTTAAATATTTTGCAGATGGATCGCTTCAATCATCAGGTGGAACTGACAAAAGGAGTTCTTCAGGAAGAATGCAGCACCATGCTGAGTGAATTTTTTAAAGAGCTGCGGGAAAAAAAGAAAGTTAAATTTACTTAGATTTTACACATATCCGCAAACTGTCTTTACATAACACCTGTATACTGCCAAATGATAAGACTTATCAATAAAAGAATCAAAATGCATTTAAAAAGAGCCTGTGAAGGCAGAGGAGAATAAAAAATATGAAGAAAATGAAAGCTTTGCAGATCATCGCTGCAGCAATGGCAGTAACAGTAGCAGCAACATCAGCACCGGTCAATGTTTTTGCATATGGAGAGACAAGTGCAAGCAGCACATTATTTACAGATACACAGAATATTTCAGATTATGCCACCTGGAAAGATAATGTCTGGAATAAAAAAGACGATCAGGGAAATCTTACCGGAGAAGGTGAATCCTATGATTCATCAAGAATTATCTTAACACCTGGTAAGACAGCAAAAGATCTGGGATTTGCATGGTACAGCCAGAAAAAGGGCGAGCCGGCAGTAAAAATCGGAAAAAAAGAAGATTTGAGCGATGCACAGGAATTTAAAGGAACGGCAACGGAGATCAATCGTTCGAATCAGAAAAATACATATAAAGCATCTAATAAAGTTACGGTTGAAGGACTTTTTGAAGAAAATACAACCTATTATTACAGTTATACCGATGATGTAAAAAATCCAAACTGGAGTGAAGTTCAGTCCTATACAACAAAAAAGACAACAAACTTTCAGACAATTCTCGTAGGTGATCCGCAGATCGGAGCATCCGGCTCACAGGGTCAGGGAACTGCCGATGATATCAATATTGCAGTAGATACCTTTAACTGGAATAAAACCCTGGAACAGGCAAAGATCACAGCACCAAATGCAAGCTTTATTCTGTCGGCAGGAGACCAGATTGACTATGCAGGAACAGACAGTTCAGATGGAAAGAATGTCAGAGAAAGCGAATATGCAGGATTTACTTATCCGGCACTTTTGAGAATGCTCCCGCTGGCAACGACCATTGGTAATCACGAGAGCAAAGGAACCGATTATAAATATCACTACAATAATCCGAATTCAGAAGACGGACTTGGAAGCACAAACTCTGGTTCTGACTATTACTTCAGCTATGGAAATGTACTGTTTATCAGTCTGAACAGCAACAACAGAAATACCGTTGAACACAGAGAACTTCTGAAAAAAGCAGTGGAAAGCAATCCGGATGCGAAATGGAAAGTTGTTATGTTCCATCACGACATCTATGGTTCCGGTCAGCCGCACTCTGACACAGACGGAGCAAACTTAAGAGCACTGTTTGCACCGCTGATGGATGAGTTCGGTATTGATATGTGCTTAACCGGACATGATCATTCTTATGCAAGATCCTATCTGATGGCAGACGGAACAGCGATCCAGTATGATGATTCTGTAGCGATCAATCCGGAAGGAACACTTTACATTGCGGCTGGTTCTGCATCAGGAAGTAAGTTCTATAAACTGGCAACCACAAAACAGTATTATATCGCAGAGCGTTCCAACACACAGATTCCGACATTCTCAACCATTGATTTTTCGGATGAATCCATCGTTATCAAAACATACGATTACAATGGAAACAAATATGCAGATGATTATACACTTTACAAAACAGGCGAAAAGGTTTCCATGAAGGATCTGATCGCACAGGCGAAAGAAATCAAAAACGATGGTTATACAGAAGCATCCTGGAATAAACTGCAGAGCGAAATTGCAGCAGCCGAAGACCTGATGAAATATACAGCAGAGGATAAAGGTGCAGTACAGCTGGCAGCCGTATATGATAAGACGAATGATGCAGATAATGCAAATGATATGCTGAATTACTATGGCTATGCTCAGGGTGATTATAAGCGAGGCGACAGCACTGCTTTAAAAGCCGGATTCTCAACTTTACTGGACAAGACTATGGATATGCAGCTGCTCATTGCAAAGAAAAAATTTGAAAATCAGTATGACAGTCTTCTGGAAGCAAAAGTAAATCTGCAGAAAAAAGAAACAAACAAAAATGACAATAACAACAATAATAACGGCAACAATACAGACAACAACGTAACGCCTGCTGCAACAGCAAAATTACAGCTGAAAGCAGGAAAGAAGACAGTAAAAGCAGGTTCAACCATTGCTTTAAAGAAAGGCAAAACGGTACAGCTCAGCCTGACTATCAACGGTGTTACAGGAAAGAACGTAAAATACAAAACTTCAAACAAAAAAGTTGTAAAAATTTCCAGTACAGGAAAAATGAAAGCTGTGAAAAAGAGCAAAAAGAAAGTAAAAGTAACGGCTTCCTTTGGAAAGCAGAAGATTACATTTAAAGTAAAAACAAAATAATTTTCAGATGAAACACATAAGATGTGAGGTGGCTTTCGACTTTACAGGCGGCGGGCCACAAAGCAAATGGTTGCAGAACTGAACTATATTAAAACAGAGGATTCGGAAAATGAAAAAATATTCAAATGCAATATTTGTGGTTTTCCTCATAATCTTCGCAGCGGGACTTTGGTTATTTAATTCCAATATAACCAGAGTTCCTTTGCTTTCAGATGATAATTTTTATTTTGTAAAAGCAAAAGTTGTTGAGGTTGTAGAGGATAACACAGTAAACAAAGAAGTCAATGGCGGAAGCCAGAATGTGAAAGTAGAGATCACATCAGGAAAATATAAAGGAAAAATATGCGAAGCAAACAACATGAATGGTTATCTTTACGGAACTTATTGCAAAAAGGGAACGAATGTGATCGTGCAGCTGAGCAGTTATGGCGATGAACTGTCAGGAAGTATTTATGGCTATGACAGAGGTAATTTTATATGGCTGATCGTTGCAGTTTTAGGAGCGGCATTATTTCTGGTTGGCGGAAAACGTGGACTGAAATCTATGCTGGCACTTGTTTTTACCTTTATCTGCATTATTTACTTATACATTCCGCTGATGTACATAGGTGTCTCTCCCTTCCTGGCAGCAGTTGCAGTGGTGATCGTGGTGACGATTGTTTCGATTTATCTGATCTGCGGAAGTACAAAAAAAGGAATCTGTGCTATGACGGGAACGATATCAGGCGTACTGATCGCAGGCATATTTGCGACAGTATTTGGAAAAATAACCAGAATCACAGGTTATAACATTGAAGATATCGAAACGATGGTGTATGTGTCTCAGAACAGTAAACTTCAGATAGGCGGAGTACTGTTTTCCGGTATCCTGATTGCATCTCTTGGAGCAGTCATGGATGTTGCAGTTTCTATTTCCTCGACAATAGAAGAAATCCATAATAAAAGACCGGAGCTGACGGCGAAAGAACTGTTTAAGTCAGGGATACATGTGGGAAAAGATATGATGGGTACCATGTCAAATACACTGATCCTCGCATTTACCGGAGGAGCGATCAACACCATGATATTGATTTATGCGTATATTATGCCATATCTTCAGGTGGTGAATATGTACTCGATCGGTATCGAAGTGATCAAAGGAATTTCAGGAACACTGGGGATCGTACTGACCGTGCCGATCGTGTCCGCGATATCGGCAAAAGTGTACGGCGGAGGTTTTAGAATGTACAAATGAATGTTATAAAAAAATAGTTGTGTAAAATAGCACGCCATAATGATTCGAAAACAATCTCCTGACACGCTGCGTTTCCTGCCAGCGTGTAAAATATGATATGAAGTGTTTTAAAAAACTATGGCTGTTCAAGAAAGTATGGCAATGTGCAAAATGAACAATTCCCAAGAAGGCACTTTTACGTGCCCTTCGGGGAATTCGTTCATTTGCACATGCAATACTGTTCATTTGCAAACAGTATTTTAAAATGTGCGGCATTTCCATTCCTTACATCTGCCAGGAAACCAACGGTAAATTTTTATTCCGGTAAAAACAGTTTTGTGGAGTCGTTTCCGTCAGAAGCGGAATTATCGCTGCCATCACTGCTGCTTCCGTCTGAACTTGTCTCAGAGGAAGTTTCGCTCTCGGAAGAAGTCTCGCTTTCAGAGGAAGCGGTTGTATTTCCATCTGAGCCGGATGTGCTGTTTGAATCCGTGGTGTTTCCGGATTCGGTGGTACTGTTTGCATCGGAATTATCTCCGGAAATGCTGTTTCCGATCTGATTGCTCAGTTCTTTGACTTTTTCTTCGATTCTGGTCTTCTCACTGTCTTCGGCCGGTGTCGGCTGATAGTTATTGAATGTGCTGTCGGAAGAAATCGTGCAAGGAATGATGGAATTCGTTGTTTGGGTCAGCTCTTTGCCTGCACTGAAAGTAAAGGTCGGCTGGAAAATAACGGTATCCATGTCGTCCGGGTACATATTTACACCATCGCAGAAGCTTCCCAGGCTGTAGAAGATCGTTCTTCCATTATAAACTTCCATACCCTGCAGAACGTGAGGATGATGTCCGACTACCAGATCTGCCCCTGCATCAATCGCTGCGTGTGCCAGTGTTGTCTGGTCGCTGTCTGGTGTTGTCTCGCCGTTCGCTCCCCAGTGGAAATTTACGATGATCAGGTTTGCACCCTGTTCTTTTACTGCATTGATATCATTTGTCAGCTGTGTCCTGCATTCACTTACCTGTTTGTCAATGGCAGATATACCGACAAGTCCGACCTTGATGCCTTTGATCTCAAGAACAGAGGTATCGTCGTTGCCAAAAGTCGTGATCCCTGCGTCTTTCAGAGTGGTCTGTGTTTCGGTCAGACCGGCGGTTCCGTAATCTTCGGTGTGATCGTTGGCAAGGTTGACAGCCTCGATCGAACTGTTAGAGAGTGCGGAAACATAGGAAGGATCGCCTTTATAAACATCGCTCTTGCTGGCTGAATTCTCAGCGGTTGTCAGTGCACCTTCCAGGTTGATAATGGAAAGATCATCCCCTTCCAGGTAAGATTTCACATTCTGGAAGAAATAATCAATACCATATACGGACTGATAAGCATCAAAATTGTTGTACTGGTCAGAATCCGGAGCAGAGCCAAGAGTGCAGTCACCCATCAGGCTGATCGTGATGCTTGTCTCAGCAGCAAGTGTTTCTTTCGGTGTGGCAGACTCGGTTCCGGTCTCGGACTGAGCTTCGGTTGATAACGTTTCTTTTTCTGCTTTTTTGTGTTCACTGACTGGCGGTATTTTATCAAAAGCCAGCAGTAAAAAAATCAGGGCGGCACAGGCGAAAACACCGAAAAAAGCGATGTTTAGGTACAGCTGCTGCTGTTTGTTACTGCCCCTGTCAGCATTGTGGTTTAATTTGTTTTTATCCATGACTTTGCCCCTTCTGAAAACTTAGTAACTCCCATGGCTGGTTGCTCTATGGTGATTATAGAGGAAAAACAAGAAAAAGTAAACCGTGAAAAAAGAGTGAAAGCAGTTCTTTTTACAAAAGAGCAGAGATTCTTCTTTGATGCCATGAAAAAAGTAATGGGAGTTAAAACAGGAAGGCAGTAGAAAATATACAGGTGTCTTGACACGTGCAAAGACCAGTAGTATAATGTCGCTCATGGCAAAACAAATCCGTGACAGGAAAGAGGTATAAGAAAATGAATGAATATTATGATGCCATTATTGTAGGTACCGGAGCGGCAGGTCTTTACTGTGCCCTGAATCTTCCAAAAAGAAAAAAAATTCTGATGCTTACAAAGCAGGGGGCGGATCTGTCAGATTCGTTTCTGGCACAGGGCGGTATCTGCATGCTGCGTGGTGAAGATGATTATGAGGATTATTTTGAAGACACCATGCGTGCAGGGCATTATGAAAATAATAAAAGAGCGGTCAATCTGATGATCCGAAGCTCCAACGATATCATTCGTGATCTGCTGTGGAGAAATGTAGATTTTGTGCGTGCAGAGGATGGCGAGCTTGCATTTACAAGAGAAGGTGCACACTCCAGACCAAGAATCCTCTTCCATGAGGACATTACCGGAAAAGAGATTACGCAGACGCTTCTGGATCAGGTAAAGACAAAAGAAAATATTGAAATCTGTGAGTATATGACGATGGTAGATATCATATCGAAAGACAATATCTGCGGCGGTGTGATTGCAATGGATGCAAAAAATAATGTTTATCCGATCCGTTCCCAGTTTGTTGTGCTGGCATGCGGTGGTATCGGGGGTCTTTTCCAGAATTCTACCAACTATCCGCATATTGCCGGAGACGGACTTGGTATTGCAATGAAACATCAGGTGAAATTAGAGCATCTGGATTACATACAGATCCATCCGACAACTTTATTTTCACATAAACCGGGAAGACGTTTCCTGATTTCAGAATCTGTCCGTGGCGAAGGTGCACTTCTTTATGACAAAAACGGTCAGCGTTTTACGAATGAACTGCAGCCAAGGGATCTGCTCAGTCAGGCGATTTTTGAGCAGATGGAAAAGGACGGTACTGATTTTGTCTGGGAAGATATGCGTCCGCTGGGTGAAAAAACGATCATGCAGCATTTCCCGAACATTTATCAGCACTGTATTGAGGAAGGATTTGATCCGAGAAAAGAGCCGATTCCGGTTGTTCCGGCACAGCACTATTTTATGGGAGGTATCCAGGCAGATTTGAGCAGCCGGACTTCCATGCGTGGACTCTATGCCTGCGGTGAAACAAGCTGCAATGGTGTCCATGGAAAGAACCGTCTGGCAAGCAATTCGCTTCTGGAATCTCTGGTCTTTGCAAGACGGGCAGCAGATGATATGATATTTGGAGAAACACCGGAGATGTGCAGACCGGACCGACTGGATCTGAATCAATATGAAGACCAGAATGTAATTTTGGAAGGGTATCATAAACAAGTGTTGAATGAGATAGAGAGGATGAAAAAAGCAAATGAATAGTATAACTATGAAAATGCAGGCGGATCAGCTGATCCGTATGGCACTGCAGGAAGATATCACAAGTGAAGACGTTTCTACAAATGCAGTTATGCCGACCGAGGTAAAAGGAACGGTAGATCTGATCGCAAAAGAAGACGGAATTATCGCCGGACTGGATGTCTATGCAAGAGTTTTTCAGATGTTGGATGAGAAAACGGAAATTGATTTTAAATGCAAAGACGGTGATGAGGTAAAAAAAGGTGAGCTGATGGCAACGCTTACCGGAGACATCCGTGTACTGTTATCCGGAGAACGTGTGGCACTGAATTATCTGCAGAGAATGAGCGGAATTGCCACTTATACAAGACAGGTCGCAAAACTTCTGGAAGGAAGCAAAGTAACACTTCTGGATACCAGAAAAACGACGCCAAACTGCCGTGTATTTGAAAAATATGCAGTGCGTGTGGGCGGAGGATGCAACCACAGATACAACTTATCAGACGGTGTACTTCTGAAAGATAATCACATCGGTGCAGCCGGAAGCATCACAAAAGCAATCACAATGGCAAAAGAATATGCTCCGTTTGTACGCAAAATCGAGATTGAAGTAGAAACCCTGGAGCAGGTAAAAGAAGCGGTGGAGGCCGGAGCAGATATTATCATGCTCGACAACATGACACCGGAAGTGATGAAACAGGCTGTGGAACTGATCGATGGAAGAGCACAGACGGAATGCTCCGGAAACATTACAAAAGAAAATATTGCACGCATCCGTGAAATCGGAGTTGATTTCGTATCCAGCGGAGCGTTGACACACTCTGCTCCGATTCTGGACATTTCCATGAAGAACCTTCATGCAGTCTGAAAGGAGCTGGGACTATGAATACTGCGGAAAGACGAAATGAAATTTTAAACTTTCTTCAGAATGCAGATGAACCGGTTGCTGCAAGAAAACTGGCGAGCCAGTTTGGAGTCAGCCGCCAGGTGATCGTGCAGGATATGGCAGTGATTCGTGCAGCGACTCCGGGAATTTTATCAACAACAAGAGGATATGTGATACAGCAGGACAGCGGCTGCGTCCGTGAATTTAAAGTTCGTCATGAATCGGATCAGACAGCAGAAGAAATGAATCTGATCGTGGACTGTGGCGGCAGGATCTGCAATATCAGTATCAGCCACAGAGTCTATGGAAGAGTCAGTGCAGAAATGGATATCAGGTCAAGACAGGATGTAAATGAATTTATTACCGCATTGAACAACAGTAATTCCAGTGCACTGAGTAATGCAACATCCGGTTATCACTATCATCTGGTTGAAGCAGCAAGCGAAGAGAGACTGGATCTGATCGAAGAACAACTGAAAAAAGCAGGATTCCTGGCACCGCTTCAGCCATGGGAGCAGAATACAAAACAGGAAGGAAACGAAGAATGACAATAGCAGAAATTCAGCAGGAGATCCTGCGTATGAAAAAAGAACAGGATGTATGTATTCTGGCTCATGCTTATCAGGGTCAGGAAATTCTGGAAGTAGCAGATTATATGGGAGATTCTTACGGACTGAGCGTACAGGCATCCAAAAGCAAATGCAGCGGCGTGATCATGTGCGGTGTGCGTTTTATGGCCGAGACCTGTAAAATTTTAAGCCCGGATAAAAAAGTATGGCTGCCAAACCCTGCAGCCGGATGCCCGATGGCAGAACAGCTTGATCTGGAAGGTCTTCGCACCTTAAAAGCAGAATATCCGGACTATACGGTTGTGGCGTATATCAATACAACATCAGAACTCAAGACAGAATGTGATGTATGCGTGACTTCTTCTTCAGCAGTGGAAATCTGCAGTCATCTGGAAAACGACAAAATCCTGTTTATTCCGGATCCGAACCTGGGACGCTATGTAGCGGAACAGCTTCCGGAAAAAACCTTTGCTTTTTATAAAGGTGGCTGCCCGCGTCATATCGTAGTCAGTGCAAAAGACGTCGAAAAAGCAAGGGCAGATCACCCGGATGCACTGCTTCTGGTCCATCCGGAATGCCGTCAGGAAGTTGTCGAAAAAGCAGATTATGTCGGGTCTACCACAGGGATCATGGATTTTGCAAAGAAATCCGATAAAGAAGAATTTATCATCGGAACAGAGAACAGCATTGTAGAACACCTTCAGTTTGCCTGTCCGGATAAAAAATTCTATCCGCTGGCAGTTCCGCTCACCTGCATGAACATGAAGATCACAACACTTATGGATGTCTATAACTGCCTGAAAGGAAGAGGCGGCGAAGAGATCCACCTTCCGCAGAACGTGCTCGAAGGAGCAGGAAGATGTATCAACCGCATGGTAGAGCTTGGTGGCTGATGGGGTAAAATCCGAAGTAAAACTTGACAAAACAGCGGATTCACGATATAGTAACTTAGACCACGCAGCCGGGGAGATAGCGGTGCCCTGTACCTGCAATCCGCTACAGCAGGGGTGATACCAATCCGAGGGTTTTTAGCTGCAAAGCTGCCTTCTATAAGTGGTGATGACGTTTGGGTCTTGTGCAACAGAAATCTGTGAACCGTGTCAGGGCAGGAATGCAGCAGCACTAAGCAGAACCTTTTGTGTGACGCGAGGGTGCCTGGATTGAGCTAACTGTAGGAGTAACGTTTGTGGCGGAAGTTCAAAGTGCGGTGCGTGGTAAAAAAATGCAAGCAAATAAAATAAGAAAAAATTCATGATTATATAAAAAAGACATACAAAACAGAAAAATCCTGCGATGTATGTCTTTTTATTATGCCAACACCTGATCGGCTGATAAAATTATTGCAAAGCCTCACATACGTTCGGTCTGGATACGACCCGGGTAAGAGAAAATTTAGCGGATTGCGTTTACAAGTGCCTTAATATAAGAAGGATCTGTTCCGCAGCATCCGCCGACCATGGAGGCACCAAGGTCAACAAGACGTTTCATGCTTTTGCCGAAATACTCCGGTGTCATATCATAAACAGCAATTCCCTGATCGTTGATCGTCGGCATACCGGCATTTGGTTTGGCGATGACCGGAACAGAGAGACTGCCGGCAAGATTCTGGATAATATTTTCGAGCTGATCAGGGCCTGTAGAACAATTGATACCGACCGCATCTGCACCCATCTCTTCGAGCATCGGTGCTGTCTCGAAAATATTTCCGCCAAAGAAAAGACTGCCGTCAGCCTGCATGGTCAGAGAACAGAGAATCGGAAGGTCGCAGACAGCATGTGCGGCGTCGATCACTGCCATGGTTTCGTCTGCACCGATCATCGTCTCAGCGATCAGCAGATCCACGCCTGCATCCACCAGAGCGGTGATCTGTTCCTCATAGGCAGAAAGAAGCTCATCGTATTCTGCATCCATTTTGCTGGTCGTGGTGATATCTCCGGCGATCAGAGCCTTTCCCTGTACGGCTTCTTTTGAGAGAGCAACAAGGGCGTGGTTATAATGATCTACCTGATCAGAAAGACCGTGATTTGCCAGAGAGATGCGGTTTGCAGCGAAAGTAGGAGCATAGATGATCTGAGATCCTGCTTCTGCATAGGCTCTCTGAAGCTGGATGATCGTATCCGGATGTTCCAGAACCCATTTTTCGGTACATACACCTTTTGGCATACCGGCTTTCATGAGATTAGAGCCGGTCGCACCGTCCAGAATTACAGGTCCATGTTCAAAAAGTTTCTTAAAATCCTGTTTCTGCATAGATTTTCCTCCATTATACAAGAAAAAGCACTGTGAATAGAACGAGCCGTACAGTACTTTTTTGTATAAACTTATATTAATTTGAATAGTTAGCGGAGACGGAGGGATTTGAACCCTCGTGCCCCGGAGGACAACCTGATTTCGAGTCAGGCGCGTTACGGCCACTTCGCTACGTCTCCATGCGAATACGCATTTTATTATAAATGCAGCGGAAAAAATAGTCAAGCCGGAAAAAGAACAGAGAATGTATTTTTGTATGAAAAAAGTGCATAAACTGTGATAAATAAAAGCACAATGGTGAAAACTATAATATGAATAATCTCTGGATAGGAATGATACTGCTTGGGATCGTCTATGGGGCAGTCACGGGAAATATGCAGGCAGTGACAGATGCGGTATTTGCATCGGCAAAAGAGGCCGTGACGCTGTGCATCACCATGACCGGAATGATGGCACTCTGGGTTGGCGTGATGGAGATAGCCAGAGGAGCCGGGCTGATCAGAAAATGGTCCGAAAAATTAAAGCCGTTTATCCATTTTCTTTTCCCGGGGATTCCAAAAGGACATAAGGTACAGGAATATATCGCGGCAAATATGATCGCAAATATTCTCGGGCTTGGATCCGCGGCAACGCCGGCGGGATTAAAAGCGATGGAAGAACTGGCAGAAATAAAAAAAGAAAAAGGTCTGCCCGAAGAAGTCGCAAGCAATGAGATGTGTACCTTCCTGATCTTAAATATTTCTTCCCTTCAGCTGATACCGGTCAGCGTGATCGCCTATCGCAGTCAGTACGGAAGCAGCAATCCCTCTGCCATCACCGGAGCGGCTATCGCAGCAACACTGGTAAGCACGGCAACGGCGGTTATTTTCTGCAAAATAAAAGAAAAAATGACAAAAGATACTTTTTGACAGTGTTATCCTGTAATAACAATCTTGAAAAAACAGGATGATTATAATATACTTAGAACCAAGGGTTAAAAGGAAAGCAGATAACTGCACTTCAGAAAATAACGGAGATAGCATATGAAGAAAAGAAATTTTCTCTCATGTCTTCTTATCATCGCCATAGTACTTGCAACCATTTCTCCGACTGTTCTGTTTGCGGCAGAAGATATTGCCCAGGATGAACAGGTGTATGATGAGACGTACACAGAAGAGACGGAGGAATATGTAGAAGAAACTCCAGAGGCATATGATTGGACGATAGAGACAAATGAATTGAAAAAATGGCCCCAGGGTCCCCGGGTAGAAGCAGAAGGTGCAACTGTCATGGATCTGGATACAGGGGCATTTCTTTACAGCAAAAACGCAGAAGCAAAACTGTATCCGGCGAGCATCACCAAGATCATGACGATGCTGGTCGCCTTGGAACACATCAGTGACAGTGACCTGGATACAAAAGTGAAAGCATCTGAGAGTGCACTTGCTCCGATCGATTCGGACAGCAGCCAGATCTGGCTGTCCGTCGGGGAGAAAATCACAGTCCGTTCTGCCCTGTATGCGATCATGCTGGCATCTGCAAACGATGCGGCAAATGTGATCGCAGAGTACGTCGGCGGATCGATGGACAATTTTGTGAAGATGATGAATGACAAGGCAAAAGAGCTTGGCTGCGTCAACACCCACTTTGTCAATCCGCATGGTCTGCACAACAAAAAACATTATACCTGTGCCCACGATATGGCACTGATTGCTCAGGCAGCCTTTCAGATTCCGCTGTTCCGGAAAATAACAAAAACAGTCGAATACAAAATCCCGAAAACAAAATATATGAAAGAAGACCGCTGGCTGGTAAATCACCAGAAAATGCTCTATGAAGACGGTGAGTTTACTTACAAAAACTGCGAGGGCGGCAAGACGGGATTTACGGACGAAGCGTGGAACACGCTCGTTACTTATGCAAAGAAAGACGGCAAGACGCTGGTGTGTGTTGAGCTTCGCGTCAATGGTTCCTGGAAAACCTTTAATGAATCTGCGGAACTTTTAGATTACGGGTTCGACAAATTCCGCCACGAAGAGGTCGATGCGGCTCTTAATACGACAACACTCGGACAGCTGGCAGGTATCTGTCATTTCGGCACAGCATCCGTTCTGGATCAGAAAGAAGCCGGTATCCGGGCGGTCGAAGGGAAAAGTACCGTAAGCGTTACGATCCCGAAAAAACTAAAAACGGACAAGCTGAAGCGAGGTTTCTGTGACGGAAACAAGATTGTTTACAGTTATCAGGGCTGGGAAGTCGGAGAGGAAACCTTAAAGTTTAACAATCCGGCATTTGAGGTGACAAAGACAGAAATTTCAGATGCGACACTGCAGGGTCAGACAGACACAAATGGCAGTGAAACAGAGACAGCGGGAAGTACAGAAGCACCGGAAAAAGATGCATCTAGCAGCAAAGGGTTTGAAGAGAAAGTTGATGAATTTATGGATAATATAACATTTGGATTCCTGAATATATGGACATCCTTCAACGGTTGGGTAGATAAGCATGAAATGCTGTCTGCGACGGTAGGGATGATCCTGATCCTGCTTATGATCCCGCTTATCGTCATCGCTTACATGCGTGACAAAAACGATAAGCTGGCAAGGAAAGAACGCGAGCAGGACAAAGAACAGCGAAGAAAGATAGAAGAAAATATAGACAGCAAATCTTTCCAAGAGATCGAGTCAGAGATTCGTTCAGAACTTGAGAAAGAGGAACGCAGAAAGCGAGAAGCCGAAGAAGAAGAGAAGCGATTACGGGAAATGGAAGAGCTGATCGACCGGCAGAAAGCAAAAGAAGCACAGGAAACAAAAGAAACAAAAGAAATAAAACCAACAGAAAAACCCGAAGAAGAGATCCTGTCGGCAGAACAGCCAAAAACAGAGGATCTGAAAAAAGAAGAGGAGGATTAAAAAGAGTATGAACTGGGTAGCACCGATCAAGGATGATACAACACTTGAAAAATTTAAACAGAAATTAAGAGAGGTAGATGACAAGTACTATATTTTATTTGAGATAGGAGTGGGGACCGGTCTGCAGCTTCAGGAGATCTTGAAATTCCGCAACAAAGACATCAGGGATAAAGACAGCATTGAAGCAAGTATCGGAACAAAAAATATCAAACGTACTTTTCAGATTCCGCAGGAACTCAAAGAGATCATCAGCCAGTATACAGAAGGCAAAGATCCGGAGGCTTATCTGATCCTCGGACATTCCGGTTCACCGGCACCGCTTTCCAGAGAACAGGCTTACCGCGTATTTAAAAACGTCGGAAAGAGCATGGGACTGAATGCGATCGGTGCACAGACGATGCGTAAAACCTTTGCATGGAGATATTACAAAGAGACAAACGATATTTACTATATCCAGAATCTTCTGAACCATGCATCACCATCGATCACTTACCGTTATATCGGAGAAAAACCAAACGTAGAAGTTGTTCTGAAAAAGATGACCCCGGAAGAAAATGAGAGAAGCCGTTACATGCTCTACAAAGACAATGCAGGAAAGAACCGTATCCATGCACTGACAGAAGAGCTGATACATATCGAAAGAGAGCTGGATAATCCGACCAATAATGACGCTTTCTACGGCAGAGTAGACTGTCTGCTCGCTGAGCTGGAAGAGCTGATGGATAACTTCAAGAACACAAAATAAAAACAGGAGAAAAAATATGGCAAAGCTCTCCCTTAGGCATGTCAGCAAACGGTATCCAAATGGATTTTGGGCGGTAAAAGATTTTAATCTCGAAATGGAAGACGGAGAGTTTGTGATACTTACCGGTTCTCCGAAATGCGGAAAATCCACCGTTCTTCGTATGATCGCCGGAGCAGAAGATGTGACGGAAGGCATCCTGGAACTGGACGGAAAACCGATCAATGACGTCGAACCAAAAGACCGGGAGATTGCCATGGTTTTTCAGTATTACAGTCTGTATAAAAATATGACCGTTTACGATAATCTTTCGTTTGGAATGAAACTGAAAAAATGTTCCACGGAGCAGATCGAAGCGGCTGTAAAAGAAGCAGCAGATATGCTGGGACTGGAAGAACTGTTAAACCGCAGGCTGAAGATTCTCTCAGAAGGACAGAAAAAGAGGGTGGCTCTTGGCAGGGCGATCATCCGCAAACCCAAACTTTTTCTGTTTGATGAGCCTTTAAATGGTCTGGACGAAAAAGTTCAGGTTCAGATCCGGACAGAAATAGAAAAATTACATGAAATATACGGCACAACCATACTTTATGCTGCACATGATAAAGATGAAGCAAAGAAGTTTGATGCCGAAAACAATCGCATCTTGCTTTTTTAGCCGGATGCGATTATACTTTACCTATGCGGGCAAAAGACAGAATTCTGCCCGTTTCGTGAATAAGATTTCAATTTTCAGGAGGTAGAACATGGTCAAGTTATATGACGGCGGGGTTTATCTGGTAAACGGCACCGAGATCGTGGAAGATAACCATGATGCAGAAGCAATACTGAAACAAAAAATGGGCGATGGTGTTCCTTCAAAAGCAGAGGCTGCGAAGAATACAATCGCTTATAATATATTACAGGAACACAACACATCCGGTAATATGGATAAATTAAAGATTAAGTTCGACAAACTGACATCTCACGATATCACGTTTGTAGGAATCATTCAGACAGCAAGAGCGTCAGGACTGGAGAAATTCCCGATCCCTTATGTACTGACAAACTGCCATAACAGCCTCTGTGCAGTAGGCGGAACGATCAACGAGGATGACCATATGTTCGGACTTACCTGTGCGAAAAAATACGGTGGAATCTATGTACCGCCTCATCAGGCAGTTATCCATCAGTTCGCAAGAGAAATGCTGGCAGGCGGCGGAAAGATGATCCTCGGATCAGACTCCCACACACGTTACGGTGCACTGGGAACCATGGCGATGGGCGAAGGCGGACCGGAGCTTGTAAAACAGCTGCTCTCCAAAACTTACGATATCAATATGCCGGGTGTGGTAGCGATTTATCTGGACGGTGAACCGATGAAAGGTGTCGGTCCTCAGGACGTTGCTCTGGCGATCATCGGAGCTGTCTTTGAAAATGGCTATGTAAAGAACAAAGTCATGGAATTTGTCGGACCGGGCGTAGAGAAACTGAGTGCAGATTTCCGTATCGGTGTGGATGTTATGACAACCGAAACGACCTGCCTGTCCTCCATCTGGAGAACCGATGATGACAAGATCAGAGATTTCTATGATATCCATGGCAGAAGTGAAGATTATAAAGCACTGAATCCGGGTGCAGTTACATACTATGACGGCATGGTTTATGTAAACTTAAGCGAGATCCGTCCGATGATCGCGATGCCGTTCCATCCAAGCAACACCTACACCATCGACGAACTGAATGCAAACCTGATGGATATTCTGGACGATGTAGAGAAAAAAGCAAAAGTCAGCCTTGGCGGAGCAGTAGAATATTCTCTGAAAGATAAAGTACATAACGGCAAACTCTATGTAGAGCAGGGAATCATCGCAGGATGTGCAGGCGGCGGATTTGAAAACATCTGTGCGGCAGCCGATATCCTGAAAGGTTCCAACATCGGAGCAGATGCCTTTACGTTAAGCGTATACCCGGCAAGTACTCCGATCTATGTAGAACTGGCAAGAAACGGCAGACTGGCAGATCTGATGGCAGCAGGTGCGATCGTGAAGACAGCATTCTGCGGACCATGTTTCGGAGCAGGTGATACACCGGCAAACAATGCCCTGAGTATCCGTCACTCTACACGTAACTTCCCGAACCGTGAAGGAAGCAAACTGCAGAATGGCCAGATTTCTTCCGTAGCACTGATGGATGCACGTTCCATCGCAGCTACTGCAGCAAACAAAGGATACCTGACTGCGGCTACCGATGTGGACGTAGATTTCAGCAATCCAAAATATTATTTCGACAGCTCTATTTACGCAAACCGTGTATTCGACAGCAAGGGCGTGGCAGATCCGGATCAAGAGATCCAGTTTGGCCCGAACATCAAAGACTGGCCGGAAATGGCACCGCTGGCAGAAAATATGGTATTGAAAGTCGTATCCGAGATCCACGATCCGGTTACCACAACCGACGAGCTGATCCCATCCGGAGAGACATCTTCCTACCGTTCCAACCCGCTTGGACTGGCAGAATTTGCACTCTCCAGAAAAGATCCGGCATATGTAGGACGTGCAAAAGAAGTACAGAAAGCAGAAAAAGCCCGCGAAGCCGGAAACTGTCCATGTGAAGCTTTTGATGAACTCAAACCGGTCTGGGATGAGATCAAAAAAGCATATCCGGATATGAACAGTGAAAATACCTGTATCGGAAGCACGATCTTCGCAGTAAAACCGGGAGATGGTTCCGCACGTGAGCAGGCTGCATCCTGTCAGAAAGTACTGGGCGGCTGGGCAAACATCGCAAACGAATATGCGACAAAGAGATACCGCTCCAACCTGATCAACTGGGGTATGCTTCCATTTATCATTGACAAAGGGGAGCTTCCGTTTGCAAACGGCGATTACCTGTTTATCCCGAACGTAAAACAGGCAGTCAAAGACAAAGTAAAAGAAATGAAAGCTTATGTTGTCGGAGATGGATTAAAAGAAATCACCCTGAAAATGGATGAGCTGACGGATGATGAAAGAACGATTATCCTCAAAGGATGTCTGATCAACTACTACAGAGATTCTTCAGAAGAATAAAAAATAAAGAGGTTAAGATTAAAAAGGTGTCATACGAATTCGTACTTCGTATGCTTACTCTGGCATCTAAAATAAAAAGGACGGCAGATTTTAAATTTGCCGTCCTTTTTATGAAAATGATGTTGGGGGCAAAAAATTTTGCATCATTGCAACCTTTTACCGGTGGAGAGCATCTAACCTACAGAAAATGCAGGATACAAAAAAATCCGGCATAGAACCTGGGAGGTGATAAAACATGAGCAGCGAAGCGTGGCTGATACGGAAAGCCAAAAAAGGCGATACAAAAGCTTACGGAGAATTGATACAGCTTCATAAAGACTATTTTTACCGGAATGCATTCTGCTATGTAAAAAATGTAGATCTGGCGGGAGATGTTTTCCAGGAAGCCGTTACCATCGGGATGCTTTCCATCAAAGATCTGAAAAATCCGAACTATTTCCGCACATGGATGACACGCATTATTTATAACTGTGCAAACGAAATGTTCCGAAAAGCGGAGAAAGAAATCGGAAGCCTGGATGCGGAGATACGGGACAGAGCAGAAGAGAATGGCGGGGCAAGCCGTGAAGAGATCATCGATCTGCACAATGCAGTTGAGTCTCTGGAAGAGCCGTATCGAACTATCATAAAACAGAAATATTTTGAAGATAAGAAAATTTCCGAAATTGCAGCTTATACGGGAAGAGCAGAAGGGACTGTTAAATCAGATCTTTCCAGAGCAAAAAGAAAATTAAAACTGATCTTAGAAGAAGGGTAGGGGTTCGTAATGATGAATAGAGAGAAACAGAAAAAAGAACAGAAAACATTTGAATATATCGAAAATCCGGAACAGATCGAAGGCTTTGATAAGATTCCGGTGCCGGAAGATCTGGATCAGCGGGTCCGGGCAGGCATTGAAGAGGGGAAAAAGAGACGGAAGAAAATAGCGTTTCGAAAAACGGCAAAAGTTGGAATGGGAATGGCAGCTGCGGTGGCACTGGCATCGGTGTTATGTATTTCCAATCCATCTTTTGCAGCAAAAATGCCACTGATCGGTCACATTTTTGAACAGGTGGAAAACAACACCAGCGTAAAAGGAGATTTCAGTCAGGTTGCAGAAACTCTGACACAGTCCACAGAAAACACAGCAGATCAGAAAGCGGACAAAACAGTAAAAAATGCAGACAGCAAAAATGGCAATACAGGAATTGATGATGATTCGGAAGTCCCGGCAGATGGAGCCTATACAAAGACATCCAATGGCATTACTGTGACATTATCCGAAGTTTACTATAATAAAAATGCCATGTACATTGCCATGAGCCTTTACAGTGAAGAGCCATTTCCAGAAGATATAAAAATCAAAGATCATGTTAAAGACTATATTTTAGACTTTGACCAGGCAGCCATCAGCGGAGAGAATACCTTCAGCTTCATGCCGGATGAAAAAACATTCTTATTTAATTATATGGAAGGAAAATTTGTGGACGATCACACCTTTGCCGGTATGCTGCGAGTAGATTTAAGTTCTCTGGAGACAGAACCGACCGATACCTTTACCTGCCATATGGCACTGGATTCCATTCGCTTTGACAATGTAAACTTCACGGTTGCGGATGAAAAAATTTACGAAGGAAACTGGGACTTTGATCTTAATGTCAAACTGGATACAAAAGATACACAGACCGTGGAAGTAAACGAAGTCAACGATGACGGAGTCGGACTGGAAAAAGTCGTAAAAACCAGATATGAACTGCGAGTATATCCGAAAGACAAAAGCGAGACAGACGGCAAATACTATTTCGCAGAAGTCTTCGATGCAAACGGAGAACGCATGGACTACGCCGGAGATATTACCGACTGCCGCCAGACCTACGGGTATGATACCTCGAAAGTCAATATTTACCTCTGCGATGAAGATGAATATATGAACGAACTGAAAGGATATTACTTCTCCGAAGATTACGAAGAAAAGAAAAAGACGAAAACCTATGAGGAATATATTGCAGAACATGCAGTGTATCATAAAGAAATTACATTTGACAAATAAAAAGTTGTGGCGGAGGTTTGTGTAAATGTGCAAATGAACGCCATAAAAATAGTTTTGTAAAAATAGTACGCCATGATGATTCGAAAACAATCTCCTGACACGCATCGTTTCCT